>CEQG01153694.1_pt1 | contig 23965 bp, 19 predicted proteins | sample 350301 | NCBI WGS metagenome assembly CEQG01 (sample SAMEA2621242, study PRJEB7988) | marine metagenome | isolation source: saline water (ENVO:00002010), including | reverse complement strand
ACCTCGCCAGCTTCCGTTATCCTGCATTCCACCATACACATTATAGGGAAATTCGTTATCGACCGCCATATGATAAAATTGGGCTACGGGTAAATTTCCTACGAAACGCCACGTTTTTCCACCATCTTTGGTAATGTTGAGTCCGCCGTCATTACCATCCATCATAAAATCTCCATTCCCTGGATGAATCCACCAGGCATGGTGATCGGGATGGACACCATTATCCACTCCGTAAGCCGGCATTAAAGGGCTGAAATTTTTCCCGCCATCTTCAGAAACATTTACATAAGTAAACACCGAATACACCCGGTTTTCATTTTCAGGATCCACAAAAATATCGGAATAGTAGAATGGCCTATTTCCAAAATCATTTTTATCATTGATCTTTTTCCATGAAAAGCCACCGTCCTCACTCTTGTAGAGCGCGTTCTTTTTCGATTCTACCAAAGCATATACTACATTAGGCTTATTGGCAGCAATAGCAATGCCAATTCGTCCTAATTCGCCTTTGGGAAGTCCGTCGGCTTCTGTTTTTTCATCCCAACTTTCCCCGCCATCATGCGTGATAAAGAGTCCGCTGCCTTCGCCACCACTCTTGAAAAACCAAGGTTCCCGTTTGTGTTCCCAAAGCGCAACAATTAGTTTATTAGGATTGGTGGGGTCCATCACCATGTCGGCGACCCCCGTTTTGTTATTAGCAAATAAAATTTTCTTCCAAGTTTTTCCTCCATCTGTAGTTTTAAAAACCCCTCTTTCGGGATGTTCGCCCCAAGGACTGCCAATGGCTCCCACATAGACGGTATTGGGGTTGTTAGGGTCTATAAGAATACGATGTATGTGACGTGTTTTCTCTAATCCCATGGATTGCCATGTTCTACCGCCATCCAAAGATTTATATACTCCATAACCGCCATTCAAGCTATTTCTGGGGTTTCCTTCACCGGTTCCTACCCAGATTACCGAAGGGTTGCTTTGCTGAATGGCCACAGCTCCTATAGAAGCTGTTACCTCATTGTCGAAAATAGGTTCCCATTTGGTACCACCCCCTGTGGTTTTCCATAATCCGCCTGAAGCCGTTCCCACATACATGATATCCGGGTTATGGGTAACTACATCAATTGCAGTGACCCGACCGGACATTCCCCCGGGACCTATGTTCCTAGGATGCATCTCCTTAACGAGATCCATAGAGAGTTTCTGAGCAGATACTGTGCTAACAAAACAAATGAGTAGAAGTAGAATCAATTTTTTCATAGTACAAAAGCCTTTTTGGGCAAGAATTTGGTGGTTTTTATTAAGATTTCTAAAAGTACTAAAAAACTTGGGCTTATTCACAAAAGCTTGTTAAGGGCATTTTCATTTCCTACAAAAAATTGTAATTTTAAGTTATGGAAAAGAAAAAAAGACCTACCGGATTTGTTTTTACGAAACATGTCCCAAAGGAGCAAACCCCATTTGAACGTCTTTTTGAAATTTTTCAAGAACTCATTACCCATACTTCGGGTGATTTTGACGAGGCCATAGATTGGTTGCGGCAATTGGATGAGGAATACAAACTCACAACTTCAGAATATACCATAGACGATTTTATTGAAGACCTGAAAAAGAAAGGATACATTCGTGAAGAAATGAATCCCGACGGACAGGGCGGGGGAGACGGATCCTTAAAAATGTCTGAAAAACTGGAACGATCCCTTCGAAAGCGCGCTTTGGGCCAGATTTTTGGAAAACTGAAACGTAGTGCCGGAGGAAACCATAAAACCAAATATACGGGACAAGGGGATGAACAGGCGGGAGAATTCAGAAATTATCAATTTGGAGATGCTTTAGAGCAAATATCCATGACAGAAAGCCTTCGGAATGCCCAAATTAATCATGGTCTGGGAAATTTCAATCTCACCGAAGACGATCTCGTGGTGGAAGAAAATATGTATAAGGCTCAAATGAGCACAGTGCTAATGATCGATATTAGTCATAGTATGATTTTGTACGGGGAAGACCGAATTACTCCTGCCAAAAAAGTAGCGATGGCCCTTTCCGAATTCATCACCACCCGCTATCCTAAAGACACTTTGGATATTTTGGTTTTTGGGAATGATGCTTGGCCTATCAAAATTAAGGATTTACCATATCTAAACGTAGGGCCTTATCACACCAATACCGTGGCGGGCTTGCAATTGGCGATGGACTTATTGCGCCGAAAGCGGAATACCAATAAACAGATTTTCATGATTACCGATGGGAAGCCTAGCTGTTTGAATTTGCCCGATGGGACCTATTATAAAAATAGCGTTGGCTTGGATCCCCACATTGTAAAAAAATGTTATATGATGGCGCGCCAAGCCCGCAAGTTGCATATTCCTATTACCACATTTATGATTGCTGAAGATCCTTATCTCATGCAGTTTGTGGATCATTTTACTGCAGCCAACCAGGGGAAGGCATTTTACACCGGACTGAAGGGTCTGGGGGAAATGATTTTTACCGATTATGAACAAAACCGAAGGAAACGAATTCGATAAATGGATAAGGTATATCACATACTGAATGGCGATAGCTTAAAGGAACGGTTTCCGAAAGCAATTTCCGGAAATGTGTTGGTATGTAGGGAATGTTTGGTGGATGGCCCCACAACTTCGGAAACACTCGAGGATTTTTACAAAGTAAGGGCTCATTTTATTGCTGAAAATTATCCAGGTTTTTCTGAAGCGGAATACCACGCTATGACGGTTCCTGAAATTGAAAAAATACGGGCAATACCTAAAGGAGCTGAAGTGAATTTATGGTTTGAAGACGATTTATTTTGTCAGGTAAACTTTTGGTTTACCGGTTCACTTTTGGAAGCTAAAAAAGTGAAACTATTTCTGGTGAGACCTGTTGCACACACCCCTTATGGCTTTGCAGCCTATGATACAAAAGGGTTACAGCTGCTTTTCGAACAAAAAGAGGAAATTTCAAATGCTTCCAAGCAGGGAATCATTTTTTTATGGAAATGGTATCAAAGGAATGATCTCTCCGCACTTTCAGATAAAGCCAAAGAGTTAGCAGCTACATTTCCTTTTATTCAAGAAGCAATAGCTGCACATGTAGAAAGAATTCCTACGGAAGCGTCTTTGGGAAGACCCAAAGAAAGCCTTCGGAAAATCATGCAGGAATTCAACACAAAAGAATTCCCTAAAGTTTTTAAGGAGTTTTCCAAGCGGGAAACCATCTACGGATTTGGGGATGTACAGGTAAAACGATTGTTTGACGAAGTCATTCAGCAAAACGATTTAAAAAAATAGCATATGAAAATTGAAACGATAAAAACTTTGGGAGCGCTCAAAAAATCGGGCTACCAATACAAAACCATTAAAGAGGAATTACGCCGAAACTTACTTCAAAAGCTCATGAAGAAAGAACCCACCTTTAAAGGCATTCACGGCTACGAATACAGTGTGATTCCCGAGTTGGAACGTGCTATTCTTTCGAAGCACAATATCAACCTTTTAGGATTACGCGGACAGGCCAAGACCCGTTTGGCGCGGCAAATGGTTTCGTTGTTGGACGAATACATTCCGTATGTGGCGGGGAGTGAAATAAATGATGACCCTTTACATCCTATTTCAAGGTTTGCTAAAGAACGTATCGAGGAATTGGGCGATGAAACACCCATTGCTTGGTTGCACCGCGACGATCGCTTTGCCGAAAAATTGGCTACTCCCGATGTAACAGTAGCCGATCTGGTAGGGGATGTGGACCCTATAAAAGCAGCCAATTTGAAACTGACCTATGCCGATGATCGTGTCATTCACTACGGAATGATTCCGCGTGCAAATCGCTGCATTTTTGTGATCAACGAACTTCCCGATCTACAAGCCCGTATTCAAGTGGCTTTGTTTAATATCCTTCAGGAGGGAGACGTACAAATTCGTGGGTTTAAATTACGATTGCCTTTGGATATTCAGTTTGTGTTTACGGCAAACCCTGAAGACTACACCAATCGTGGAAGTATTGTAACTCCGTTGAAAGACCGAATAGGCTCTCAAATTTTAACACATTATCCCGAAAGTATTGAGATTGCCCGTACCATTACCGAGCAGGAGACTTCCGAAGCGCTTTCAGAAAAAGAGCAAATCCATGTACCCAATCTGGCGAAGGATATCTTGGAACAAATAAGTTTTGAAGCCCGCGAAAGTGAATACATCGATGTTAAAAGTGGGGTGAGTGCTCGGTTGAGTATTACTGCTTTTGAAAATCTATTAAGTACCGCCGAAAGGCGCTCCTTACAAAACGGGGATACGACCACATCGGTTCGTTTGGGAGATTTTATGGGGATTATTCCTTCCATCACCGGAAAAGTGGAATTGGTCTACGAAGGGGAACAGGAAGGTGCTGCCCAAGTCGCTGAGATGCTCATAGCCAATGCGATTAAAAGTCAGTTTGAGGAATATTTCCCTAAAATTGAAAAACTGAAAAAAGAAACCGATAAAGATCCCTACGATGATTTGGTTTCGTGGTTTTTTGAGCAAAGTGGGTTCGAATTGCTGGATTCCATGACCGATAACGAATATCAAGAAAAACTGGATAGTATTGGTCCGTTAGAAACGTTGCTTCAACAGCATGTGCCTGATGTTGCCAAGAAAGACCGTTATTTTTATAAGGAATTTGTCTTATGGGCCCTTTCAGAAAACAAAAAGCTGAGTAGGCATTATTTGGGCGACGGACTCCATTTTAAAGATGTATATGGGGGGTATATTAGTGGATTACAGTAATTCCGGTATGGCTTTAGCTAATAATACCAAACCGCTAAGGACCATAATGGCAATCACCCATCGGCGAAAGGACAGTTTGCTCATCCGTTTTAGGAGAAGTTTTCCGAAGTAATTTCCCAAAGAAGCGCCTAAGCCAAGTGCAATACCGTATACCCAAAGCTCTTGGTTTAGGAGGCCGAAGAAGGTATAGCCACTAATTTGCGAAAGCCCTAAAAAAAAGGACTGTGCCGCCTTGGTGGCTACCAATTCTTCTTTATCGATACCTATATTCATCAAGAAGGGATTGAGGATGGGGCCCATCCCACCGGTAAAGGTACCTACGAGGGAAATAAAAAATCCTAGCGGAATGAAATACCAAAGCTGGACGGGAAAGGAGCGTTCTTTTTTTCCGAAGCGATACTGAAAAAAAGTACTGATTAGAAATATAGCAACTACTACCTGTATCCAGTAAATCTTCACTTCTGAAAAAAGCCAAGATGCTAAAAAAGCTCCGATTATAGCAGATGGTACAAAGTACCAAAAAACAGCCCAATTAATGTATTTCCAAAAGAGGGCGATTCTTGCAGGTCTGCTAATAAAAGCACCCAGGTTGATGACTGGGGCAGTTTGGGAAGTACCTATCAAAAAATTGAGAATAGGAATTTGCATCATAGCACCGCCACCGCCACTAATGGTAGAGAGCGTGAAGGTGGCAGTACCCAGAAAAAATAAGCCGAGTAAAAGATAAACGGATATTTCAGAAAATAGCTCCATAAAAAATCCCGCACAAAGGCGGGATGAATGTAAATACTATATTAATTATTGGTTCGGGATTTTTAACTCCTGACCTGGGTGAATAATATCTGGATTTTTTAGAATATCCTTATTGGCATCAAAAATGGCGTTGTACTTCATGGCATTGCCATAATAATGCTTGGCAATCTTACTTAATGACTCCCCACTTTTTACGGTATGATAGGCGTACACAGAATCGTCGGCCACTTTAATATCGGCCATAATATCGCTTGGGTTTTCCCCACCTACTTTTTTGATTTCATCCCAAAGAAGGTTTTTCTCGTACTGGGTTTTGGTGGTACCCCAAACTTGTAGTTGGTCTCCCACAACTTTTACATCACCATCCTGAACATTGAGTTGTTCTCCTAGGTCCAAGACACTTTGGTATTTTTGTTTTACCATGATTTTTAAGGATTTAGTTTAACAGTTAGGGTTAAAGTTACAAATTTCACTTCAAATTTTAACAGTTTCCATTTAATTAATGATTATTTAAATTGGAATAAAAAAACGGCACCTTTTTTAAGTTTAATGTTCAGTTGACAAAAACTTATGTCTTTATCTGGGGAGACGACTGAACGCTCAAAAATAGGTGCCTAATTTTTAATCCTATGTATAGGAAAGACCAAATATAAATAAAATTATGGTCTCGTTTTTATATTTCGATTACAATATGATATGATAGCATCAATTCTTCTTATTCGGGTAGTTTCCCTCTTTGCCTGAAAAAGCCAGCTTAAATAACTCTTTTGATAGCTTGGGCTAAAATTTTGATAATTTTGAAAGGCACTAGGATTTTTCTGAAAAGCAGTATGTAAATCGGGAGGGATAACTAAATTTTCGACATCGTCCATGGCGCTCCAAGTACCCAATTCCTTGGCATTTTCAATCACCTCCCATCCACTGGTATGAATTAAGCCTTCTGCGTCCAACTCCTCAACATATTTTTTATTAAGGGCACTCCAAGTACTTTTGGGGTTTCTGGGACAGAAATATTGTTTTCGTTTGCCTTGCCCCAAACTTTTTACGGTACTGTCAATCCACCCATAACAAAGAGCCACTTTTACGGCCTCTTCCCATCGCATCGATGGAATTTCCATATCTACTTTGTAAAAGATCAAATACACTCCCTTTGTATGTGTTTTGTGGTAGTCGTGCAGCCACTCCCGCCATTCAATATCCCTTGGGAAATATAATTCGGGTTTTTCCATGATTGGAATTAAATTTTTTCCGAATTAATATAAAAATCTTTTTTCACTTCAGCATTTTCAATGGACGCTTTAAATTCTTTTGTTTTCCATTCTGAAGAGGGATAGATCCAAACTTCTTCATCATCAAGCCTCATCATCACTGGCATATCAAAATTTTCAATAATATCAACGTAACGAAACCTCAAACGATTTTCTTCTATTTGGTATTCCAATTTCGGAATTTGGGTGGTTCGTAGATACTGATTCCAGAATTCCGTAAGATCAATACCGGAAGCCTTACTGATGTAATTTTCCACTTCTTTACTGGTCACGGTTTGATGGTAAAATGTCTGGTTAAGCCCCATTAATATATTGCGCCATTTTTCATCATCTTCCAGTAATTGCCGAAGGGTATGCAGGATATTGGCTCCCTTGTAGTACATGTCTCCACTCCCTTCGTGATGTACGTTGTAGGTTCCTATGATGGGCCGATCATTACGAATCATGCGTCGCGTGCCCACTACGTATTCACTAGCTGCGGTTGTTCCAAAATGATAATCGAGATACAAGCTTTCCGAGTAAGCGGTAAACCCTTCGTGAATCCACATGTCGGCCACATCTTTATTGGTAATATTGTTGGCAAACCATTCATGACCCGATTCGTGGATGATAATAAAATCGAACTTTAGCCCCCAGCCGGTATCACTTAAATCCCGACCTAGGTAGCCATTTTTATATCGGTTTCCATACGTAACACTACTCTGGTGTTCCATCCCCAAATAGGGCACTTCTACCAATTTGAAGCTGTCTTCATAGAAAGGATAGGGGCCGAACCAATACTCAAAAGCTTCCAGCATTTTAGGAACCTGTTGAAATTGTTCCTTGGCTTTGTCGAGGTGATCCCTTACTACCCAGTACTCTACATCGAGCATACCTTTTAAACCTTCATATTTTTCAGAAAAAGAAACATAATCCGCAATATTCACATTGACTCCGTAATTATTAATGGGATTGATTACTTTCCAATGCCAAGTATTGCCATCGGTTTCTTCCGAAGTAGCCACTAATCGGCCATTACCCACCGCAACGAGATGCTTTGGAGCCGTGAGGTAAAGATCTACTCCACGATTGGGTTCATCGTACGGATGGTCCTTGTTGGGCCACCAAATACTAGCGCCGATACCCTGATTGGACGTCGCAATAAAAGGGTTTCCGTTTTCATCCTCACGCCAGCTAAATCCGCCATCCCAAGGTGGATTTCGAGCAATTTTGGGTTTTCCCGAAAAATAAACGGTGAGTTGGTATTCCTTTCCTTTTTCCTGAAGGGTGTCTAAGGAAATAAAATGTGCATTGCCTTCCGAAGTGTATGAAAGTTCCTTTCCATTTTGAAAGATTTTATCAATCTTCATGGGAGGCTGCAAATCGATTTGCATTACTTTTTCACTTTCCAAAACCAGATAGGTGACGGTATTACTTCCTTGAATGGATTTTTCCTTTGGAAAGACTTCCACGTTTAAAGTATAATGTTGCAAATCCCACCAAGCCCTTTCGGCTGTAATTGTACCCCGAAGGCTGTCTTGACGGCTAAAGTTTTGCGCTACGGAAGCGATTCCGAAGCATAAAAAAAGGATTAAAAAATTCAGCTTTTTCATTATCGTATAATTGCATTTGGAAAGCTTACCACGCTCTCATGTCCGTTTGCACCTACTGAAGCGACTCCGAAAAAATAATTGTCAATCACAATACCTTCCAAAGTAAACGCTGTGACATCACCTACCACTCTGCTATAGTCCCAAGTAGGGGAGGTGGTGTCCCTCCAATAGATTTTATATGCCACGGCACCTTCTACGGGTTCCCATTGTAATTTTGCCGAAGGTTCCACAATTCCACCAATGGCCACATTTTTGGGTGCTGGGGGAGCCCAAGCTAGGGAAGCTAAATTAATGGCATTGACTGCAGTGAGCTTTTTTGCATAGTCAAAATTGACGAATTTCAATTTATCGCCATACTCAATACCTTCTTCAGTTCGGATATCTTGATGCTGCTGGGTATAATTTTCATGAGCTTCCATAATGCGAATGCCAGCAAAGCCAGCATCGTTGAAAGGCCGGTGGTGACCGCCACGTCCAAAACGATCCAGACGGTAGATAAGCATGGGATTCATTTCGGGCATATAGGTTTGGGTGGTTTTATGTACATAGCGTGCCAACTGGCGTGAAATACCGTCTACTTCACCACCATAAAACCTGCGGGCCATACGTTCCCGATCGGTTTCGGTAGGAGGTACGGGTTCGCTAAAAATTCTGAAGTCGGTATTGCTAACCACTCCATCTACTCCCTTAATATTTCCAATCATATCGTTATTAAAAACCCCTATGAGCTCCCAATTTTGTTCTTTGGCATATTCAGCAAAACCTTTTCCGCCAAAAAGCCCTTGTTCCTCTCCACTAAGGCCTAGATAAATAATACTATTTTCAAACTCGTACTGAGATAAGACCCTTGCAGCTTCCAAAGTTCCCGCCATTCCGCTGGCATTATCGTTAGCGCCTGGGGCATCGTCGGTAAAGTTATTTGGATCGCTAATTCGGGAATCGATGTCCCCACTCATGATGATATACCGATTGGGGTATTTCGTGCCCCGCTGAATGGCTACTACATTCACGACCCAGACATCTTTGGTGATGCGTCTGTTTTCTCCTTGTTTTACCAAGTTTTTCTGGTAGAAAACCTCTAAACAGTCATTGCAGTCTTTTGATATTGTTTCAAATTCTGATGTAATCCATCGTCTGGCAGCGCCAATCCCTCGGGTATTTGAAACCGTATCACTTAACGTATGCCGTGTTCCGAAGTTGGCTAAAGTGGTAATGTCCTTTTCAATCCTTTCCGAAGAAACCTTCGCAATAATGTCATAGATCTTGGTGTCGGTTTGGGAATGGGCAAACAGACTAGCCAGAAACATGGTAAGTAGGGTGATTTTTTTCATGGATTCAGTTTTTTTGTTCGGCTACAAAAGCGAGATGTTTTTTATCGGGACTGAAGGCCAAACGGGTAATATTGGTCATGTTATATTCTGAAAAAGAAGTGACTTGTTGCCAATCTCCCTCCCCAAAAAGATCATACACAAAAAGAGTAGCTCCACTTCCTATGAAGATTTTATCATCGTCCCACCAGGCATAATCCTGAACCCCAATGGGTAATTCGCATACAAAAAAACTTTCTTTGGAAACAGGGTCTAGTTGGTATACATCATATTGCCCAAAATCGTTCATCGCATTATAGCTTAGTGCTTTCGCAATTGGTACTGTATGAAGCGATCTACCTGCATTTTGTAAAAGCGTATCTGCTTTTTGAGAAGTAATAGTTGCAAATATCAAGTCCATTTCATTTCCATCCAGTACAGTAGCTAACATACTGTTTTCATCAAAAAATGTAAAATAGGCTATCTGTAAATCTGAAAAAATAGGACTGCTCCCTGCTTCAGAATAGCGATAGAGGCGTTGTTTTCCATCGGGATCCAACCGAACCGCGGCAATTTCCTGGGTTTTCGGATAAGGCTTTGGGGAATACTCACCTCCCTCGGTTTTTTCGTTAAAAAAGGTAGTCGTTTTTTCGTTTATGTTGTATACAGCAATATCGGTTTGGGCTTCATTATTTCGGGCATACAGTAGCGTGCTGTCGTTGGCAAAAAACGGCTGATTGTTATAGCCTTGATTTTTTGATATATTCTGAAGGTTATGGAATTCAAATCCTTTTTCCGTAAAGTCTACTTCCACTAAAAACACTTGACTCTCAGTCTGTGCCAAAGAAACGGTGATACATAAATAAATACAACAAAGCACAAGGCGAAGGACCATAAAATCATTTTAAATTTTTACATTCGAAAACAGAACCTAAAGATACTATAAATATTCCTTTGGAAATTACCACTATCATACTTCAAAACCAAAGCGGTCTGCGTATGGAAGTCACCAATTATGGTGCCACGTTAATGCGGTTGCAAGTCCCTGATAAAGAGGGGAACGCCACCGATGTGGTTATCGGTTTGCCAAATGCCGAAAGTTATTCCAAAGCACCCTACCAAAAATACAATTTTTACTTAGGGGCTACCGTAGGTCGTTATGCAGGTAGAATTTCGGGTGGCGGTTTTACATTGGATAACACTTTCTATGAAATTTTCCACAGGGAAGGTATTCAATTACACGGAGGGATAAGTAGTTTGGACAAACAGATTTGGGAGGTTTTGGAGGTACATCAAGGGGATGACCCTTTTGTGATTTTTAAAACACAAAGTGCAAAGGGTCATAACGGATTTCCTGGTACTATCGCTGTTTTTGCAAAATACCAATTACAGCAAACCGAATTGCAAATTACCTATACGGCAACTACCGATGCACCTACCGTATTGAATTTAACCAATCATGCCTATTTTAACCTGAACGGAAAAGGGAGTGTGGCGGGTCATGAGTTGTTTATAAATGCTTCTGAAATATTGGAAGTAGACGAACGGCTCATTCCAACAGGAAGATTCCTTAAAACGGAAGAAACCCCTTACGAGTACCAAAAGCCAAATTCATTGCACTTCAAGGGTCATTTTGGGTTGGATACGCCTTTTGTACTAAAAAAAGGTGTTCCAAAAGCCCAATTGTCTTCTAAAACCACTGGAATCACCATGGAAGTTGAGACCAATCAACCAGGGTTGGTGGTATTTACCCCTCAGGATTTTAAACCTTTATCCATTCGGGATAAATCTTCCTATGCATCTTTCCCTGCCATTTGCTTGGAATGTCAAAATTTCCCTGATGCACCCAATAATCCCAATTTTCCTACATCGATACTCTCGCCTAATGAAATTTATGAAAATAGCATCCAATACAAATTTGGAATCAACGCTTCCTAACTTATATCCTAAGTGCCAAATTCTCGTTAAGGACGGTAAGAGTTTTTGATATATCCTTTAGTTTTATCAAAAAACAACTAAATGATACGAATCAAACTTTACAAGGAATTTAAGGAATTTGCGGTTAAAGGGAACATGATTGACATTGCCATTGGGGTCATTATAGGTGCCGCCTTTAACAAAGTGGTGGATGTGTTGGTGAAAGAAATATTTTTGCCGCCGCTATCATTCCTAACCAACGGAATTAATTGGGAAAATAAACGTTGGGTGCTTCGTGAAGCAGTGACTGAAAATGGAATTTCCTATCCTGAAGAAATTGCCATAGGCTATGGGAAATTATTTGAAGCCACGGTCGATTTTTTCATCATCGCTTTTACGGTTTTCTTAGTAATTAAACTTATGAATCGTATTCGGAATAGGGCAGAGGACCCAAAGGATACTAAGGAAAAAACGCCAAAGGATATCGAATTGCTTCACCGTATCACGGAATTATTGGAAGAACAAAAGGCCTTGATGCAACAGCATAAAAAAACCGCCCCATAACAGGGCGGTCTTAAAAGTAAAATCACTTTTAAACTAAACTTACGCTTTCTTAAAAGCAATACTCATTTTCTGAAGTAAGCTTTTCTGCAATCTTGTTGCGAAGCGCCACTACATTAGGCATGTTTTGGTATTTGGTAAAACGTTTTAAGCCCATCAACATCATGCGCTGCTCGTCACCTTCCGCAAAACTTACAATTCCTTCTTTTGCTTTTTTGATGATGATATCTACCGAATTATACAAATACAATTGTGCCATTGCTACTTGGTAGTCTGCATTTTTACCACCGTTTTTAGTCGTTTTTTCGGCACGTAATACAGCACTTTCCGCCATATAGATTTCAATCAGGATATCGGCTGCAGAAAGTAGTAATTGTTGGTGTTTTTCCAAGTCGGGACCGTATTTTTGAACGGCGCTTCCCGCCACCATCAAAAATACTTTCTTCAGTTTGGCAATCATCGCTTTCTCTTCGGAAAGGGTTTCGCTGTAATCGGGCGTTTCAAAACTTGGAATAGAGGTAAGTTCTTTCCCCACAGCTGTAGCAGGTCCTAATAAATCCACATGTCCTTTCATCGCTTTCTTCACGAGCATTCCTACGGAAAGCATTCGGTTGATTTCATTGGTTCCTTCATAAATCCTGGAAATCCGTGCATCACGCCAGGCCGCTTCCATGGGGGTATCGGCACTGAAGCCCATTCCTCCAAAAATTTGGATCCCTTCATCACTACAATTTTGGATGTCTTCAGAAACCGCTACCTTTAAAATAGAACATTCAATGGCATATTCCTCAACACCTTTTAGCTCTGCTTCTTGATGGCTATTGCCTTCACTTTGACGAATGGCAATGCGGTCCTCTATATTTTTGGCCGCACGATAACTAGCACTTTCCCCAGCAAATGCTGAGGTGGCCATTTCGGCTAACTTATACTTAATCGCTCCGAATTTTGCGATGGGTGTTTTAAACTGAACACGATCATTGGCATATTTTGTAGCTCCGGTAATCACTCGACGCTGTGCATCCAAACAAGCTGCTGCCAACTTGATTCGTCCAATGTTTAAAGCATTCATTGCAATTTTGAATCCGTTGCCTCGTTCCGAAAGCATGTTTTCTACAGGCACTTTGGTATCGTTAAAAAACACTTGACGGGTAGAGGAGGAGTGAATCCCTAGTTTGTGTTCTTCCTCTCCAAGGGAGATACCATTTTCTGGGTCATTTTCAACGATGAATCCAGTGATGTTTTTATCGTCTTCAATACGGGCAAACACAATGAAAAGGTTACAGAAACCTGCATTGGAAATCCACATTTTTTGACCACTGATTTTATAATGCGATCCATCTTCACTTAAAACCGCTTTGGTTTTACCACTATTGGCATCACTTCCGGCACCTGGCTCTGTGAGACAATAAGCCCCAAACCACTCACCCGTAGCCAATTTAGGAACGTATTTTTTCTTTTGTTCTTCATTTCCGTAGAGCGTAATGGGCATGGTCCCGATTCCGGTATGCGCTCCAAAAGCGGTAGCAATGGAACCTGTGGCCCCTGAAATATAATCACAAACCAACATGGTTGTGACAAACCCCATTCCCAGACCGCCGTATTCTTCAGGAACCGCAATCCCCAAAAGTCCCATATCACCGGCTTTCTGCATAATTTCTTCCGTAAGGGCATAATCTTTCTTTTCGAATCGTTCTTTATTGGGCCAAATTTCGCGGTCTACAAAATCACGAACCGATTCTTTCATCATATTCTGTTCTTCTGAAAAATCTTCAGGAGTAAAAATATCTTCGCATGGCGTTTCCTTTACCAAGAATTGTCCGCCTCGAAGTAGGTCTTTGTTTGTTGCTTCTGTACTCATATATTTTCTGGATTTCAGTAGTTAGTAATGAGTATTGAGAAATTTGGTGTTATCTCACTACTCTAATCTTATATCACAATTCTAATTCAAAAACTCATAGATTCCTGCAGCTCCTTGCCCAGTACCTACACACATGGTTACCATTCCGTATTTGCTTTTCATATTGCGTTTACGCATTTCGTCAAATAATTGCACCGAAAGTTTGGCTCCGGTACAACCTAAGGGATGGCCTAAGGCAATGGCGCCCCCATTTACATTAACGATGTCCTTATGAAGCCCTAATTCGCGAATAACCGCTAAGGATTGTGAAGCAAAAGCCTCATTTAACTCGATCAATTCGATGTCTTCCTGTTTTAATCCAGCCTGCTTTAAGGCTTTTGGAATCGCTTTTACCGGGCCAATTCCCATGATTCGCGGTTCTACCCCTGCTGCGGCAAAATTGACCAATCGGGCAATGGGTTCTAAGTTGAGCTCTTTTACCATTTCTTCGCTCATAATCATCACAAAAGCAGCTCCATCACTCATTTGTGAAGAGTTTCCGGCAGTGACACTTCCGCCCGCTGCAAATACAGGTTTCAATTTGGCCAAAACCTCTTTGGAAGTATCGGCACGGGGTCCTTCATCTTTACTTACGGTATAGTTTTTGGTTTCCTTTTTCCCTGCTTCATTCACAAAAGTGTGATTCACTTCAATGGGAACAATTTGATCTTGAAAACGATCTTCGGCTTGTGCTTTCAAGGCTTTTTGATGTGAGTGGTAAGCAAATTCATCTTGGTCCTCACGTGAAACCTTAAACTGATTGGCCACTGCTTCCGCTGTAAGGCCCATTCCCCAATAATAATCTTCATTTCCTTCTTTGGCCACCTCATAGTCTGGGGTAGGTTTATAGCCCCCCATAGGGATGTAGCTCATACTTTCAGCTCCCCCTGCGATAATACAATCGGCCATCCCACTTTGGATTTTTGCCGTGGCCATGGCGATGGTTTCAATTCCCGAGGCGCAATAGCGATTCACGGTCACTCCAGGTACATCTTCAATCTTTAGGCCCATCAAGGAAATGAGACGTGCCATATTCAAGCCTTGTTCGGCTTCTGGCATGGCATTTCCCACCATGACATCGTCGATGCGCTTTTTGTCGAATTCGGGTAATTTGTCCATCATAAATTGGATGGTCTCTGCCGCCAGTTCGTCTGGTCTTTTAAATCGGAATAGTCCTCTAGGAGCTTTTCCTACGGCAGTTCGGTATGCTTTTACTATATATGCTGTTTTCATTTTTTTAGTTTCTTAGAGGTTTTCCTTTCTGAATCATGTGTTGTAATCGTTCCAAGGTTTTGCGTTCTCCACATAAACTCAAGAACGCTTCCCTTTCCAAATCCAATAAATATTGCTCTGTGACCAAGGTAGGTTCCGAAAGATCTCCACCGGCCATTACATACGCCAATTTATTGGCAATTTTCTTGTCATGCTCACTAATGTAGTGTCCCGCTTCCATCGAGTCGGTACCTACCAAGAACATCCCTAACGCTTGTTTTCCGAGTACTTTTACATCCTTTCTACGAACGGGCTTGGTATACCCTTGGTCGGCCATCATTCGCGCAACCGATTTTGCCGTGGCAATCTGTCGGTCTTTGTTGACAACGACAATATCCTTTCCATGCTTTAGGATATCCAGATCATAGGCTTCATGAGCGGAGGTAGATACTTTTGCCATTCCGATGGTGAGGAAGTATTCTTGTAAACGGTTCAACTCTACGTCATTTTTTTGGAAGCTATCTGAAGCACGCAAAGCCATTTCCTTGCTTCCGCCACCGCCCGGGATGACTCCTACTCCAAATTCGACCAATCCAATGTAGCTTTCCGCAGCTGCCACCACACGATCTGCATGGAGGGTCATTTCGCAACCCCCTCCCAAAGTCATTCCGTGGGGCGCCACCACCGTTGGGATGGAAGAGTAGCGCAAGCGCATGACGGTATCTTGGAAGTATTTAATAGCAGCATTCAATTCGTCGTATTCCTGTTCTACGGCCATCATGAAAATCATTCCAATATTGGCACCTACAGAGAAATTGGAGCCTTGATTTCCAATTACCAATCCGTCGAAGTTTTCTTCCGCTAGATCAATCGCTTTGTTGATGCCAGCCAAGACATCCCCTCCAATACTGTTCATCTTACTTTGGAATTCACAATTTAAGATTCCATCGCCCAAGTCTTCCACCACGACGCCCGAGTTTTTGAAAACCTCTTTGCTTTCGCGAATGTTATCCAAAATAATGAAGGCATCCTGTCCAGGTACTTTAATGTGTTTTTTCTGCGGAATATCATAATAATACGTAGCCCCTTCCTTTACGGTATAAAAAGAATCGACTCCCGTTTCCTTCATCTCCTGTATCCAAGCAGCGGGTTCTTTATCTAAGGACTTGATAAGTTCCAGTCCTTTTTCAAATCCGATAGCGTCCCAAATCTCAAATGGTCCATGTTGCCAGCCAAATCCCGCTTTCATAGCGTCATCTATTTTATAGAGTTCGTCGGTGATTTCGGGAATGCGATGGGTTACATAGGCAAACATAGCTCCAAAGTTCTTTCGGTAGAATTCCCCGGCTTTATCTTTACCATTCACCAAAATTGGAAAACGGTCGATGACTTTGTCTACACTTTTAGTTAATTCTAAAGTAGCAAAAGAAGCTTTTTTCTGAGAGCGATATTCAAGCGAATCTAGATCTAGGGATAGGATTTCACTACTACCATCCTCTTTTTTTACTTTTTTATAGAATCCTTGTCCTGTTTTGCTTCCCAACCATTTGTTATCCATCATTTTTTGGATAAAATCAGGAAGCTGAAATAAATCGTGGGCTTCATCTTTAGGGCAGTTGTCATAAATACCATTGGCAACATGCACCAAGGTATCCAGTCCAACGACATCTACCGTTCGGAAAGTGGCACTTTTAGGCCGTCCAATTACCGGACCGGTTAATTTGTCTACTTCTTCAATGGTAAGCCCTGTTTCCTTCACTTGGTGGAATAAACTCTGAATTCCAAAAATACCAATCCGATTTCCAATAAAAGCAGGCGTATCTTTGGCGATTACAGTTGTTTTTCCGAGGAATTTTTCACCATAATGATTCAAGAACGAAAGAATTTCAGGGTCGGTTTTCGGCCCAGGAATAATTTCAAAAAGCTTTAAGTATCGTGGCGGATTGAAAAAGTGGGTTCCGCAGAAATGTTTCTGAAAGTCTTCACTACGTCCTTCGCTCATAAAGTGAATAGGAATTCCTGAAGTATTGGAAGTAATAAGGGTGCCTGGAGTTCTATGTTTTTCTAGGTTTTCAAAAACCTTTTGTTTGATATCCAATCGTTCTACCACCACTTCGATAATCCAATCTACCTCTTTTACCTTGGCAATATCATCCTCTAGATTCCCTGTGGTAATTCGGTCTGCAAATTTCTTGTGATACAGCGGTGCTGGATTGCTCTTAATGGCTTTTGTAAGAGAGTCGTTTACAATTCGATTTCTAACGCTTTTACTTTCAAGACTAAGCCCTTTTGCTTTTTCGGCATCGGTTAGTTCACGGGGTACGATATCCAGTAATAGGACCTCGACCCCAATATTGGCAAAATGGCAAGCAATTCCACTTCCCATAATTCCAGAGCCAATGACTGCTATTTTTTCAATTCTTCTTTTTGGCATGTTATGATATTTTTTTTTCGGTCGAATAAATATTTTTGGTTTGTACAATATCCATTATAGAATTTGTTACTCTCTTAAATGTTTGAAGATCTTCTTCAGAAATATGTTCCTTAACGGCTTCGTCAAAACGAAGCACCACTCCTTTTGAAAATTCACGCATTTCCCTGCCAAAGGGAGTTAAATGAATTAAAACGCCACGTCCGTCTTCAGGGTTGGGTTTTCTTACAATCAACCCTTTTTTCTCCATGTTTTTTAAGGTTCGGGATAAACTAGTGGCCTCCATCCCCATTTTGGGACCCAAGGAAGTTGAAGGGGCACCTTCTTCAGGATCAATACTGATAAGGGCAAAGCCTGTGGCCATGGTACTATCTTTTTTCCCTGCTTCCTCATTGTACATTTTAGAAACAGCCATCCAGGTAGCTCGCAATATGTAATCAATGGTTTTTTCCTTCATTTTTTACGGTAAAGAGTTTCAAAGATACTAAAAATATGTTATGCGCGCATAACAAAATACTATTTTTTGTTAAATTAATATTAATGCATTCTATCTTGATAGTAATACTATTATATTTGTGATTATTAGTTTTGATATGGAATATTTATTTAAATCTTTAAAAATCGTTATACAAGAAGGGGTTTTTAAAAAGGACCCTGAAACCACCGATTTAGGAAAACGTATTGTGGGGCAGGGAATTCTTATGATTGATGAAATGGGTTTCGAGTGCTTTACCTTCAAAAAGTTAGGAGAGCAAATAGGTTCTAATGAAAGCTCGATTTACCGGTATTTCGAAAATAAGCACATGTTTTTATTATACCTAGCTTCTTGGTATTGGAGTTGGATTGAGTATCGATTGGTGCTTCATACCCATACTATTGAAGATCCTGAAGATAAATTAAGAAAGGCCTTAGAGATTCTCTCGGGCGATGTGATGGAGGATAAGAGTTTTTCTCATATCAATGAAACAGCATTGCACCGGGTTATTATTAGTGAATATTCAAAATCCTATCTTACAAAAGAGGTGGACGAGGAAAACGAGGAAGGCTATTTTTCAGTGTACAAAAGGCTGGTCCTTCGTTTACGGGATATGATTGAAAAATTAAATCCGAAGTATGCGTTCTCCCTTTGTTTGGCGAGTACCGTTTTGGAAGGAACACTGCATCAGCAATTCTTAAGGGACCACTTTCCAACCATTACCAATTGCAATAAGAAAGTTCCCGCCAAGGATTTCTTTATCGATATGGTTTTTAACTGCTTAAAGAAATAGAATGAATCAAGAATTTTTAATTGCTTGGAGAAGGCTTTTGGACCTTTTAAAGATGGAAAGGGGCGATGTGCTTCAGGTTTTTTACTACGCTATTTTTGCTGGATTGGTAAGTTTGTCACTTCCGTTAGGAATTCAGGCTATTATTAACTTAATCCAAGGAGCTCAAATAAGTACTTCTTGGATCGTTTTGGTGGTGTTGGTTAGCTTAGGGGTTGTTTTTGCAGGGATTCTGGAATTGTTTCAGTTCCGAATTATTGAAAATATTCAACAGAAACTTTTTACAAGGGCTTCTTTCGAGTTTGCATACCGTTTCCCTAAAATGAAAATGTCGGAGCTTAGACAAGGATACCCGCCCGAACTGGCCAATCGTTTTTTTGATATTTTAAGTGTGCAAAAGGGCGTTTCCAAGCTATTGGTCGATTTTCCTGCAGCTTTATTGCAGATCATTTTTGGATTGCTATTACTTTCTCTATACCACCCTTTCTTTATCATCTACGGACTTTTACTGTTAATCCTTATTTATGTGTTGTTTAAGTATTCTGCCCAAAAGGGATTGCTCACAAGTTTGCAAGAATCAAAAAATAAATATAAAGTAGCCCATTGGCTTCAAGAAATTGCTAGGTCTGTGATAAGCTTCAAACTCTCGGGAAGAACCAATTTGGCTTTGAATAAAAATGATCGATTGGTGAGTTCTTATCTTTCGGCTAGGGATGGCCATTTTAAGGTATTGGTCTTTCAGTACTCAAAAATGATCGTTTTTAAGTTGTTGGTTACCGCAGGACTTTTGGTCATTGGGGGATTGTTAGTGTTAAATCAGCAGATGAATATCGGTCAGTTTGTAGCGGCCGAGATCATTATCCTTTTAATTATTAATTCTGTAGAGAAATTAATTCTGGGGCTCGAAGCTTTTTACGATGTACTTACCTCTTTGGAAAAGCTAGATGAAGTGTACGATAAAGAGTTGGAAAGCCAAAACGGGAAACAGTCTTTTTTTGCAGAGAAAGGATTACAAATAGAACTGAAAGATCTTTCGTATGAAGTAGATAATATCGCAATTCTAAAAGATGTATCCTATACATTTCAGCCCAGGGATATGGTATTGTTAACGGGGCATAATGGTTCGGGGAAATCGACCCTGCTGAAGGTACTGTCTGGGGTTTTAGAACCCACAAGCGGGAATATGTACATTAACGATTTAATATATTCCAATTTAAGGATCAACGAATACAGAAGTAGTTTGGGCCTTTCTTTAAGTGAGGAAAGCCCTTTTGAAGGAACCATTTGGGAGAACCTCACCTTCGGGAATAAAGAGATTACTTCTTTAGAAGTGGCTAATGTTCTTGAAGTGGTTGGGCTTTCAGAATTTATTAAAAGCCAGAGCCAAGGGTTGTACACGACGATTTATCCTGAAGGAAAAAAACTCTCCCATACAATTTCAAAGAAAATTGTTTTGGCAAGGGCAATGCTGAAAAAACCGAAGCTTTTTTTACTGAAAGAACCACTAGACCAGTTTGATGAAAATGAAATCGTACGAATTGTGGATTACCTTACCAGTGGAGCTCGCGATTGGGGATTGGTTGTGGTAAGCCATCATCCGTATTGGGCTACAAAAATCAAGAAAACGATTACTTTAGAACAAGGAAGTTTAAAAAAATAATTGAATGGGAAATTTTCCGTACCAAAAAGACAAACCAAATTTTGACTTGGAGCGCTTTGAAGCCTTCCGAATGGTTTTTAATAGAAAGCACTATAAGTATTTTAATAGGTTTCTATTGATTTTTGCTATTCTGTTGCTCATTATTTTGTTCCTTCCATGGACCCAGACAATCTCTGGACGGGGGTATCTTACCACCTTAACTCCAGATCAACGTCCGCAGACCTTACAATCGCCCATCCCGGGAAAAATAGAAAAGTGGTATGTTAGGGAAGGGGACTTTGTAAACAAAGGGGACACGATTCTTTTTATTTCAGAAGTGAAAAGCGAATATTTCGATCCGCAGTTGTTAAACCGTACCGAACAACAAATTGATGCCAAAGAGCTCTCGGTGGTTTCCTATCAAGAAAAGGTAAAAGCCTTGGACCGACAAATTTCGGCATTGACGCAGGAAAAGGCATTGAAAATATCACAGGCCAAAAATAAACTACAACAGGCTTATTTAAAGGTAAAAAGCGATAGTATCGATTTTGAAGCGGCAAAAACCAATCTCTCTATTGCCGAAACGCAATACAACCGAACGTATTCCTTGATGCAAGAAGGATTGAAGGCGATGACCGATGTAGAAGAAAAGAAATTGAAGCTTCAGGAAACACAGGCTAAGCTAATTTCGCAAGAAAATAAGTTGCTGGCCGCCCGAAATGAAGTATTAAATTGGCAAGTCGAATTGAATAGAATTCAAGCCGAATATGCCGATAAAATATCCAAAGCGCAAAGTGATCGCTTTACGGCACAATCTGGAGAATTTGAAACCAAAGCGCAAGTAGCCAAATTGGAAAATGATTTCAGTAATTATGAAGTTCGGCAGGGAATGTATTATGTGAGGGCTCCACAGGATGGATATGTAAACAAAGCCATAAAATCTGGAATTGGGGAGACCTTTAAGGAAGGGGAAGGCCTTGTAAACATTATGCCAGCCAATTACGATTTTGCCGTGGAAACTTACGTGGCTCCTATCGATTTGCCGCTTGTGCATTTAGGGGAAGAGGTACGGATTCAATTTGATGGTTGGCCTGCCATTGTGTTTAGGGGTTGGCCTAATCTTTCCTACGGAACCTACGGTGGAAAGATCGTCGCCATTGAGAATTTTATAAGTGCCAATGGAAAGTACCGTATCTTGGTTTCCCCAGATCCGAATGACCATCCTTGGCCTGAAGACATCAGGGTAGGCTCTGGCGCGTACACGTTGGGACTGTTGGAAAATGTACCTATTTGGTTTGAAATTTGGAGAAAACTTAATGGTTTTCCACCTAATTACTACCAGCCCAATGAAACCAGTCAATCCAATTCAACCGAAAAGGTATCTAATAAATAATTTATGAAGGTATTGAAGTTACTTCTTTTTGTACTGATGTGCTTTCCTATCACAAAAGTATGGGCACAAAACGAACCCCTTTCTGAGTTAAAGTTTGAAGAATACTTGGGGTGGGTAAAAACCTTTCACCCAGTGGCCAAACAAGCCAATATTGTCCTTCAACAGGGCGAAAGCAATTTGCTGAGGTCCCGAGGGGCTTTCGACCCCAAAGTGGAAGTAGATTACCAACGGAAAAAGTTTAAAGGGACCGAATACTATGACAAGTTGAATGCGGTATTTAAAATTCCTACTTGGTACGGAATTGAGCTAAAAGCCAAGATGGATGATAATTCAGGAGAATATTTAAATCCTGAGGCGACGGTACCTAATGACGGACTTTATAGTGCGGGGGTTTCTTTTTCACTGGCGGAAGGCTTGCTCATTAACGACCGAATGGCACAATTAAAGCAGGCAAAACTATTTAAGGAACAGTCTAAGGTTGAACGCGATATCTTGGTCAACGAATTGCTCTACCAGGCTTCCTTGGCTTATTTTGACTGGTTAATGGCGTATCGGGAAGTGGCCATTTATAAAAATTTTTATGAAAATGCAGTGATTCGTTTTGAAGCTGTGAAAAAAAATGTCCGTGCCGGGGATAAGCCTGCGATCGATAGTGTGGAAGCAAATTTGGCTGTGCAAAATAGATTGCTGGGAATGGAACAAGCCAAACTGAATTATACCAAAAAAAGCCTTCAGTTATCTAATTTTTTATGGTGGGAAAATGATACTCCAATAGTGCTTCAGCCCGATGCCACTCCTCAAGATATTGGAAAAGACTTATTGGATGAAGTCTTTCAGATTGACGGATTTGCATTGGATACATTTTCTTTGGAGTCCCACCCCAAAATACAGTCGCTAAACTATAAAGCCGATATCTTGGATGTTGAACGGCGTTTGAAGCTTAATAAACTGCTTCCCAAAGTATCCTTAGAATATAACTTTTATACAGAAACACCTGAAGAACTGAATACGTTGAATACGGCCAATTATTTTGCGGGTCTTCAAGTTTCTGTACCCTTATTTTTACGGAAGGAAAGAGGGGAATATCAATTGGCTAAATTGAAATTAAAGGACGCAGAATACGACATTGTGGGTACCGAAGTGACTCTTCAGAATAAAATAAGGGAGTCCTCTGCTGAAATAGATTCGTATGAAACCCAAAAAGAAGTAGTGACCGATTTAGTGGCCAATTACAAACGAATGGTAGAAGGGGAGGAACGAAAATTTAGTGTTGGGGAAAGCAGCTTGTTTTTAGTGAATAGCCGGGAAACCAGCTATATTCAATCCCAAATGAAAGCTAACGAAATCGAAAACAAACTGTTTTCGGCACAAGCCAAACTCTTTAATATTCTGGCCTTGAATTTCTAGGAAATTATTTTTCGTAGATTTTGTTGTAAAGGGCAAGGTATTTTTCCTTCACAATTTTACGCTTCAACTTCATGGTTGGGGTTAAATGACCTTCTTCAATACTCCAAGTATCTGGTGTGAGCTCGAATTTTTTAATTTTTTCCCACTTTCCGAAGCGTTCATTGTAAAAATCCACTTCTTCCTGAATGCGATCAATAAGGGCTTGGTTTTGAACCATTTTTTTAGGATCGGAAGGAAAGTCCTGATGCTTTCTTTTGGCCCATTCTTCTACAAACTCCCAATTAGGCTGAATAAGCGCTGCAGGCATTTTTTCGCCCTCGCCTATGACCATCACCTGTTCAATAAAGCGGGATTGTTTTAGGGCATTTTCCAATAATTGGGGCGCTACGTATTTTCCTCCGCTGGTTTTGAACATTTCCTTTTTTCGATCGGTAATCTTCAAAAAGCCATCTTCATCGATCTCCCCAATATCACCCGTATGAAAATAATCGCCCGTCATTACCTGACTGGTTAAATCAGCATCTTTATAGTATCCCAACATTACCTGAGGGCCTTTGATCAATATTTCG
>CEQG01001268.1_pt1 | contig 24072 bp, 24 predicted proteins | sample 350301 | NCBI WGS metagenome assembly CEQG01 (sample SAMEA2621242, study PRJEB7988) | marine metagenome | isolation source: saline water (ENVO:00002010), including | reverse complement strand
TTGATGAAATTCTGAATCTTGGGTTCCGCTTTCAGGTAACCTCTATACTTTCTATGATGAAGCAGAAAAGGCAAAACATCCTTTTTTCTGCAACCATGACAGATGAGATTGATGAAATGCTGAACGATTTTTTTGATTTTCCTGAAGAGGTATCGCTTGCTCCATCGGGCACACCGCTTGAAAAGATACGGCAACAGGCTTACCATGTGCCTAATTTCCTTACCAAACTTAACCTGCTGAAAGTGCTTTTACAAAACGAAGAGCTTCAACGGGTGCTGGTTTTTGTAAATAATAAACGTACCGCCGACCTGGTTATAGAAAGCCTAGAAGAAGAATATGAAGCGCAGTTTGGTGTAATCCACTCTAATAAATCACAGAATTACCGCCTTAAAACTATGGCTGCATTTCAGGAAGGTGAGCTAAGGGGTATTGTTACTACTGATGTTATGGCACGCGGACTTGATATTTCGGGTATTACCCATGTTATTAATATAGAGTTTCCTGATGTGCCGGAGCAGTACATACACCGTATCGGCCGTACCGGGCGTGCCGATGCCGAAGGTACAGCCATAAGCATGATAAGCCCTAAAGAAGAAGAGCAGCAAATAGAAACCGAATTGCTGATGGAAAAAGAACTTGAATTGCTTCCGCTTCCTGAAAATGTAAAAATTGAAGAAAAGCTGCTGGATTTTGAGAAAACCAAGCAAAAAGTAAAGCAACTATTAAAAAAGCCTAAGCAAGAAGGCGGAGAAGCTTTTCATGACAAGAAAGATAAAAACAAGAAAGTAAACCTTGGCGGTCCCGGCAAGCGCACTCCCCGAAAAACAGCCCCAAGAAACCGCGCTGTTGAGGCTAAGCGTGCAGCAAAAAAGAAAAAAGGTAAATAGTATTACTTCTTTTCCCTGATGGGTTTATTATCTGTAAACACAAGGCATACGGGTTGGCAAACCTCAATTTTTTTGCCGGTGTCCTGCAATATACCTGTTACTTTATCCCTCTTAAATATTACTATATTATTGCTGTTCTGGTTCGCCACAAGTACATAATTGCCCGTTGGGTCTATAGTAAAATTGCGGGGTGCTTCTCCCATGGTGCTTATCTGCTGCACCATATCAAGCTTTCCGTTAGAGTGTACCCTGAAAACGGTTATGTTGTTGGCGTTTCCCCTGTTGGTGGCATACAAGAACCTGCCGCTTTTTGTTATATGGATGTCAGCCGCACCATTCTGCACAACCCTGTCAGCTGGTGCTACGGTAGTTTCCTGTATAGCGGTAAGGTTACCGTCGTTATAGCTGAAAGCAGTTAATGTTGCATCAAGCTCCTGGAGCAGGTACATAAAAATTCCGTTAGGATTAAAAGCAAGATGGCGGGGCCCACTGCCCTTTTTTACATCTTTGGCTTCTTTTAAAACAAGTGTTTGCGCCCCTCCGTCAGGGTTGTAGTTATAAATATATACTTTATCGGTACCCAAATCATTAACCAGTATATATTTCCTGTCAGGCGAAAAATATACCATGTGCACGTGCGGGCTTTTCTGTCTTTCGGTTACACTGCTGCCTGTGTGGTTTACTACCTGTTTTGCATCTTTAAGGCTGCCGTCAGCGTTACGTCCAAAAACCGCTATACTGCCGCCACTGTAGTTAGCAACGATAACATTTTTCTCATCACTAATTATATAACATGGGTCTGCACCTTTAGCATCTTTCTTATTCAAAAGTTTAAGCCTTCCGTTTTCAGGCTCATACCTAAATGCGCTTACTGTACTCTCACCTCCGTTTTCATTTACACTGTACACAAAGCTATTATCTGCCGATACAGTGAGGTAGCTTGGGTTAATAACACCTTTGGTATTGTCTTTTAGTTTGGTTTCGGCAGTTGCGGTATCAAAATCATAGACATATATGCCTTTGCTCTCGCATTGGTTGGTATAGGTACCCACAATAAGGTTATATTTTTCCTGAGCGTTTGCGTTCATAATCCCTATTAAAATGAGTAAACGGTAAAATTTCATTGTAAGTGGTTTGGGTCGTTAAACAAAAATAGGTAATTAAAGCCTTATTTGCATTACACCCCGCAATTACTTGGCATATTTAGAATAAAAATTAGTATTTTTGACAAACTTAAAATCAGAATGCAGTTTAAACACCCGGAAATCCTTTACTTCCTTTTCCTGCTGGTTATACCCATTGTGGTGCATTTATTTCAACTGCGGCGTTTTCAAAAGCAATATTTTACCAATGTTAAGTTCTTAAAGGAACTAAGCATGCAAACCCGTAAAAGCTCTGTCATTAAAAAATGGCTGCTGCTCTTTACAAGGCTATTGCTGCTAACCTGCCTTATCATAGCATTCGCACAGCCTTTTTTTAAAGCGGCTGGAGATGCTAACAAAGGCAATGAAATGGTGATACTGTTAGACAATTCTTTCAGTATGCAGGCCAAAGGCAGCAAAGGCGAACTATTAAAAAGGGCTGTACAGGATATACTGGAAAGCACTCCGGATGATAAAACATTCTCTGTAATTACCAATACTTCTGCTTACTGGGATACCGATTCGCGTTCGGTGCAGAAAGAATTGCAAAACATTAAATACACAGATATACCTTTCCGCCCTGATTTCCTGCTTACCAAAGTACAGGCTAAAAATCCTTCTGCGGGAAGGGATATTGTCATCATCACCGATGCCGTAAACCTGCGTCCCGAAGATATAAGCTCATTAAGCCCCGACAGTCCCGTTTATTTTATTACACCTGAAGCGGAGAATAAGGTAAATGTTTCTGTTGACAGCGTTTATATTGCCCAGGTACTTGATAACTTTTATGAGATAAACGTTACGCTACAGGCTTACGGAGAGGTTGATAATGAAATACCTATAGCACTGTATAACGGTAAAAACCTTACAGCTAAAACTGTTGTAAATTTTAGTGATACAAAGCAAACTGCTGCATTTACAATACCAAAGGCCGATTTTCATGGCTATGTAAGCATTGATGATAAAAGCCTTGTTTATGACAATACTTATTTTTTCAGTATTTCTAATCCTGAAAAATTAAATGTTACTGCCATAGGCGAAGCTGCACAAAATGATTTCCTTAAACGTATTTATACTGAAGATGAATTCAATTTTACAGCCTCAGAATTACGTACCCTTGATTACAATGCGCTGGAAAAGCAGGATGCGATAATCCTTAACGAACTACAGGAAATTCCGCAGTCGCTTGTCACAACGCTTAAATCGTTCTATGAAAAGGGCGGTAATATAGTAATCATTCCCGCTAAGGAAGCTACTGCTCAAAACCTCAACAGTTTTACTACAGGTATAGCGGGTATTACTTATTCAGGGCCTGTAAATACAAAAAAACAGATAACAAAGATAGCTTTTAGCCATCCGCTCTATCAAAGCACATTCGAAAAAAGGACAGATAATTTTCAGTACCCTGAAACCAATTCAGGGTTTACCATTAGTAACGGGGCTGCTGTATTATCTTATGCCGATGGTTCGCCTTTTTTGGCGTCTGCTACTAACAAGCTGGGCAATATATATGCTTTTGCAGCGCCTTTAAACAATAACAACAGTAACTTCAGGAATTCCCCGCTTATTGTGCCTACGCTCTATAACATGGCGCAAAATAACAGCCGTACAGGCATTAATGCTGTAACCATAGGCAAAGGTGAAAGCCTTTTACTCGATGCTGTGCTCTCTAAAGACGAGGTTGTTACCGTACGTAATGAAACTACTGACTTTATACCGATGCAGCAGGTTCTCAGCAATAAGGTGAAATTATCTTTTGGAGATTACCCCGAAGAAAGCGGTAACTATGCTATATATAAGGGCGATGAGAAACTGAAAGATATAAGCTTTAACCATGCCCGTACTGAAAGTAACCTCAATCAGCAAAACAGCCGGATACTAAATGATTTTACCAATACAGACTCTGTAGCTACAGTGTATAACGATATACAGTCGGAACGTACTGCCAATGAGCTTTGGAAGTGGTTTATAATTGCTACGCTTATTTTTTTATTACTTGAACTTCTTATTCAAAAATTTGTAAAATGAACCTACTAATTAAAAATGCCGTTGTTACAGACAAAAGCAGTGCTTTAAACGGAACTTTAACCGATATTAAAATTGAAAACGGCATTATTAAGCAAATAGGAAAAGAGATAAAACCTGAACCCGGTTTTGAGGTTCTGGAACTGGAAAACCTGCACATTTCGCAAGGGTGGTTTGATAGCTCTGTAAGTTTTGGGGAACCCGGTTTTGAAGACCGTGAAACCATAGCAAATGGTTTAAACACTGCTGCTTTAAGCGGATTTACAGCCGTTGCCCTTCAGCCTACAGGCAGCCCTATAGCCGACACACAAGCAGACATACACTTTTTAAAAGCTAAAGCAGCCGGGCACGCTACAAGCCTCTACCCTATTGGTGCACTGACAAAAGGAAGCGAAGGGAAGGACATAGCCGAATTATTTGATATGCAAAATGCAGGGGCAGTAGCTTTCGGGGATTATAACAAACCCATTGCCGATGCTAACATCCTGAAGATTGCCCTGCAATATGTACAGGATTTTAACGGGGTTGTTATTGCCTATGCGCTCGACGAAAAAATTAAAGGCAAAGGTGTTGTACACGAAGGCCCGGTAAGCACTAAGCTCGGCCTTAAAGGCATACCTGCTTTAGCTGAAGAACTACAGATAGCCCGCAACCTTTTCCTGTTGGAATATACAGGAGGTAAAATGCACCTACCTACCGTTTCTACAGGTAAATCGGTACAGCTTATCCGTGAGGCAAAAGCAAAGGGACTGAATGTAACGTGCAGCGTTGCAGTACACCATTTGGTTTTAACCGATGAAGCGCTTACAGGTTTTGATACACGCTATAAAGTTACGCCGCCACTTCGCCCTGAAGCCGAAAGGCAGGCACTTATTGAAGGTGTGATGGACGGAACTATAGATATAATAACATCTGACCACAATCCTATTGATATAGAAAATAAAAAACTGGAGTTTGATCTTGCCAAAGACGGTACGATAGGGCTTGAAAGTGCTTTTGGAGCATTGCTAACTTTACTGCCATTAGAAACTGTTATAGAAAAGCTGACTGCCGGTAAAGTGCTATTCGGGATTGAAGGCAGCACTATTGCCGAGGGAAGTAAAGCGAGCTTTACATTGTTTAATCCTGATACCGAATATACTTTTACAAAGGCAGATATACTTTCTAAATCTAAAAACTCTGCTTTTTTAGGGCAAAAGCTTAAAGGCAAGGCCTATGGCATCTACAATAACGGGAAATTAATCCTGAAAAAGTAATGGTATGAAAAAGCTACTCGGATTACTATTAATTATAACTGTCTTTTCCTGCGAAAAAGCTAAAGAAACAGTAAATAAAAGTGGGAAAGCTATGGGCGAAACCGCCACAGAGTTTATAGACGGAGTTGCAGAAGGTGTGGATGGCACGCTGGATAGTAAAATAATACTCTCGGACTCACTGAAAGAAAAAGGGATAAACATTGGTAAATACCGCATAGAAAAAGACTCTGTTGGTAATAACAACATGCTTGTAATTTACATAATCACAGAAAAAGATTTTAATGATGTACTTACTTTTAAGGTTTTCGATAAAAAGAATATTGAATACGGCAGGCAAACCCTTGAATTGAACAGCAAAGAGGGTAAAGCCGCTTACTATGATGTTACATTCGACAAAAGGACTGACATAGAATCTAAAAGCATTATAAAAGTTGACTGATATGAATTACAATACAGTTGAAGAAGGAAAAACTATAGCCATAGTAAGTTATCTTACTATTTTCGGTTCGGTAATAGCTATAGTGATGAACAATGATAAGAAGAATACTTTTGCTTCATTCCACATAAGGCAGGCTTTGGGTATCATCCTGTTATTCTTTGCATTGGGCTATCCTATCGGCTATTTTGACAGCTGGATGGTTTCATCAGCTTTCTATCTATTTTTCTTTATATTGTGGATATATGGGTTTATTGGCGCTGTGCAGGGCCAAATGTACCTTTTGCCTGTTTTGGGCCCGTTTTTTCAAAAAATTTTTAAAGGTTTATAATGCAGAATAATTTATCACTATACCACCTTGTAAGGCAACCAAAAGTAAAAAAAGACAAAAACCCGCTGTTGCTGCTTTTGCACGGCTACGGCAGTAACGAAGAAGATCTTTTTTCGTTTGCAGAGCAATTGCCGGATGAATATTTAATAGTTTCGGCACGCGCTCCCTACAGCTTACCTCCTTATGGTAATGCATGGTATGCCATTAATTTTGATGCAGGCATGAATAAATTTTCTGATGAGGTGCAGGCTGTAGCTTCGCGCGACCTTATCTTAAAGTTTATTGATGAGCTTATTGAGGCATACCCTGTAGATAAAGAAAAAATAACGCTTATAGGCTTTAGCCAGGGTGCTATACTCAGCTATGCCGTTGCATTAACTTATCCGCAAAAGATACAGAGGGTTGCAGCGCTAAGCGGCTACCTTAATACTGAAATAGCAGGTAAAGAATATACTAAAGATGAGCTTGCCAAATTAAGACTATTCATATCGCACGGTACGGCAGACCAGGTTATACCTGTAGATTGGGCGCGAAAAGCCCCTGAGTTTTTCAGGAATTTAGGCATCGAAACTGAGTATCATGAATATCCGGTTGGACACGGTGTAGCTCCGCAAAATTTTTACGATCTGCTTAGCTGGATGGAAAAAACGGCTTAATTTTCAGATTAAGATATTTATATAAAAAGAAAGCTAAGTTTACACTTAGCTTTCTTCTTTATCGTCTCCTGTTATTTGTTGTTCCTCTATAGCGGCACCTGCATATTGCAAGACTCCGCCTTTGAGTAGTGAGTATCCGTTTTGCGTTTGCAGTGTCCATACATTATTTTTGTACGGAGTGCCCTCTTTTTCGCGCTTTAATAGTATACCCACATTTTCTTCAGGCAGAAATAATTCGGCACGGTTACCGTTTTCCTCAAAAATGATGAATGCACTTTTAGATATGCCTTCACTTTTAAGCTCCTCAATGCTGTTAAGGCGGTAACCTTCTTCAAACACGCGTATGCATTCGTTACGGATGACCGACCATCTGTAACCTGCTGAGAGTACGCAGCCGTTAGCGTCTTTATCAGTACCCAGCATCACTTTTTTATCTGCAGGCACAACAGCATTATCGTCTTCACGGTCTTTAAGCATAAAATCGCAGGCGCAAAACAAAAAGGTTACAGCAATCAATGCTAACAGCTTTTTCATATCCGGGTAAAATTGGGAACTAAAAGTACAAAAATATTTAATACATGCTGTGTGTGTGCACCAGTGTTTCTATAGGCTCATAAGTAACCTCGCCGTTATCTTCAATAAAGTATTTTATAAGTACTTCACCCCACATTTTACCATCGGTAAAATCGGCTATAACCCAGCGGTTATTCAAAACCTTTATTTTGTTGATACGGAAGGGTGCATTATTAATTGAAGGATAGTTGATAAGCGGGTTGCCTGCTTCATTATTGTTGAGCTTGTAAAGCCCGTCCCTCACCTTTATACTTATCTGGTCTGCATCCTGGTCCCTGAAATAATTACGGGCATTAAGGTTTTGGTTTAACGAAAAATAATCTGCCCGCTCTAAAAGATCTCTATTCACCGCAAGGCTGTCCTCCAGTTTTTTTATTTTTCCTGAAACCGATGTATTATGTTTCTCTTCAAAAGCAAGGCGGTTACTAAAATACATGTAGGTGAAAATGTTTATCAGTAACGAAAAAATGAAAAGGTACAGGTATAAATTCTTTTTCATCGGGTAATTATATAGTTATTTCAAGGTTATCATAAGCAAGAAAAACATTTTCGGGAAGCATGTCCTCAACTTCGGCATGAAATCCCATCAGGTGGCTTATATGCGTCAGGTAAGCTTTTTCAGGCTTTACTTCATTTACCAATTGAAGGGCATCTTCAATATTAAAATGAGTGGCATGCGGCTCAAACCTAAGTGCACTTACCACTAAAACGTTTACACCTTTAAGCTTTTCAATCTCTTCAGGCTCTATGTGTTTCACATCAGTCAGGTAGGCAAACGCCCCTACCCTGTAGCCAAGCACTTCGAGCGAGCCATGATAAGCCAAAACAGGAACTGCTGTTTTATCAGCTATTGCAAAAGGTTCATTAGCATTTACTTCATTTACCTTTACCGATGGCGCCCCCGGATATTTATCCTCTTCTTCAAAAATATAGTCAAAACGCTTTTTAAGGCTTTCTATTACCCTTTTTTGGGCATAAATGGGTATATCGCCCTGACGGAAGAAAAAAGGTCTTATATCGTCAAGGCCTGCAGTGTGGTCGGCATGTTCGTGGGTAAACAAAATACCATCTAACCTGCTGCATCCTGAAACCAGCATCTGCTGCCTGAAATCGGGCCCGCAGTCTATAACGAAAGAAGCGCCCTCCCAGTACATCCATACACTTACACGCAGGCGTTTGTCTCTCGGGTCACTGCTAAGGCAAACCGGGTGGTCAGACCCTATTACCGGTATGCCCTGAGATGTTCCTGTACCTAAAAAACGAACCTTCAAAATAAGCTGATTTTTTTACAAAAATAACATTATTTGTTTTATTAGAGTCTTTGATTCTTTAACTTTGCAATAGAACATATAAGCTATGAAGTTAACGGACAAAGACATTACCCTTAAAGGGGATAAAATCATAGAACACGTACCTTCTATAAAAGACAAGACTTTACGTATAAACCTGAATGAAAATATTTACGGCACATTCTCTGAAATTGGCGCAGGCCAGGAAACCGTTAGGCATTTTTTTCGTGCAGGCGGTTCTTCAGGAACCATAGCAAAAGCAATGTCAGCTTATGATAAAGATTTCAGCGATGCCATATATGGCGTTGAGGACGACGGGCGTTACGTTACCGAAAGCAGGCTGAAGAAAATGCTGACCCACGAGGTTAAGATTATAGAAAGCAGGCTAAAAAGGGAGAAACACCCCCATAAAATGTTTTTTAGTTATGCCAACACTGTAGCCACTATAGATTTTGCTAAGCAATTTAAAGGCCACGGTTGGGTTGGTATAAAGTATCAGGTAGAACCGGATGAAGATTATAATGAAATAATACTGCACATCCGCTTTAAGGAGAATGATGCAAGGCTGCAACAGGAAACACTGGGTATATTAGGTGTAAACCTGATATATGGTGCTTTTTATAAGTACAACGACCCGAAAAAACTACTACGCTACCTATATGACCACCTTGATAAAGACCAGCTTGAAATTGATACCATCAACTTTTCGGGCCCGCGCTTTGCCAATGTAGATAACCGCCTTATGAGTTTACAGCTTGTTAAGAACGGCATGACCGATGCGGTTATGTTTAACCCTGACGGGCACAATGTTTTGCCGGCGGCAGTTCTTTACAAAAAGAACATACTTGCACTGCGTGGCAGTTTCCGTCCGGTAACTAAGGTTAACATGGACATACTGCAAAAGTCGCATGAGATGTTCCTTGAAGAAAATAAGGTAGATAAAGAAAAAACCCTTGTGGTATTTGAAATTACCTTATCTAACCTGCGGAGTGAAGGTGAGATAGATGAGCGTGACTTTTTAGACAGGGCCGAGCTGCTTTGTTCTATCGGACAAACAGTAATGATATCTAACTTTCAGGAATATTATAAAGTTGTAGAGTACTTCAGTAACTACACCAAAGCCCGTATGGGGCTTGCAATGGGGGTAAATAACCTTATTGATATTTTTGACGAAAAATACTACCGCCATCTTAGCGGGGGAATACTCGAAGCATTTGGTAAACTGTTTTACCGTGACCTGAAGGTATTTTTATACCCCATGAAAGATGACGACGGTACTATCATAAACTCTGAAAACCTTAAAGTACACCCAAGGATGAAAGAGCTTTATAAGTTCTTTAAATTTAACGGTAAAGTTGTAGACATACCGGGGGTTAAAGAAGAATACCTGGAAATATTCTCGAGGGAAGTGCTTAAAATGATCAATAAAGGCCAGAGCGGATGGGAACACATGCTGCCGGAAGGTATTGCAGACCTTATCAAGAAAAACCACTTGTTTGGTTATGACCCTAAAAAGCTGTTACCTGCACACACTGATGAAACAGTAGAAAATCCATAAGCAGGCTTTCTACATGAATTTCTCATATCGTGCCCTGACAAAATTAAATGTACCATAGCATATAAGGCCAAATGCAATTGCAGCAAGCATGTAGGCACCATAGGATAATTCCTGTAAGAATTGAAAAGCTTTAGAAGTATTTCCGGCATTGGAAGCATTAGCCTCCCATGCCGCCTTTAAAAATAACCAGGCTAATAGCAGCCACACAATCCCACGTGCCATATAGCCTATTTTACCTGCTGTCATCATGGCTTTCCTGCTTTTCTCATTAACTGCCTTATCTACGTGCTTTTTATATTTCTCAGAATAACCGTAATAAAGCTGATAAATCCCTACACCTAATAGTATGAGAGCGCCAATACCCACAAGCACCTGGCCGAAAGGTTTTGTCAGCAACTCTCTTGCCATGCTTTCCTTACTGTCGTTACCACCAGCAGACGCACTTATAAATAATTTCCGCACCACCTGAAAGGTAATACTGCCATACGCTAATGCGCTAAAAAAATAACGGGCCCTTTTGACATATTCCTTCTTTTTATCATCTCCACTGTTGTTGCTGCTTCCCTTAAATGCCTGGATGAGCCTCCATATACAATAGCATATCAGCCCAATAGCCAATAAACCCAACAGTACTTGCCCGCCCGGTTGACGGTATAAAAAATTGAACACACCGTTTTTATCTGTATCACCGGTAGATTTACCGTTGATATTAAAAGCTGCCATTAAAGTGATTAAACCCAATAAAGAATATACAATTCCTTTGGCAACAAAGCCTGCTTTGGCAACAAATTCAAATTTTGATGAATTAGTAGTTAGTTGTGTATGCATAACACTGAAGTTTATACTAAAGTTATCTTATTCAACTTGTATTACATACTAATAGGTTCATAAAGATTTTTTAACTAAAACACATTTATTAAAGCAAACCGTTTTTCATTAAACTATATAAAACGATGGTTAACAGAATATTGATTATTTTTTTCTTACAAATAAAATTTAAATAGATTAACAAAATTTGATACTTTTATATATTAATAAATGTATATGAAATCCACAACTAAAATTTTACTACTGTGGTATATGGCTATAATTTTCGCCGGCTGCAAAAGCCTGCAAGTTAAAGCGGACAGGGACGCTGACGGTATAGCTGATACAATGGATGACTGCCCTGACGATGCAGGGCTTCCGGCTTATAACGGTTGTCCTGATACTGATAATGACGGCATTAGGGATAAAGATGATTCATGCCCTTTTTCAGCAGGAGACATATCATTGAACGGTTGTCCCGACCGCGACGGAGACGGCGTGCCTGACAATCTTGATTATTGCCCTGATGTTCCCGGCCCTTTAGAAAACAATGGATGCCCGTGGGCAGATAGCGATGGTGATGGTGTGTTAAATAAAGATGACATGTGTCCGGATGTAATGGGTACAGTTGGTAATTCAGGATGTCCTGAAGTAAGTTCCCCCATGATTAAATTTCCTCAGTTCCCCATTAAACCTCCCCGCCCGTCTGATGTTGAAACTGTTTCGCGTACTTACTTTAAAGGTGGAAGCTTAGGCGATGTTGATGATACCATTAGTGCAGCACTGGATAAGAATGGCTACACCCGCAAAAGCTATTTTTATGTAAAAGATGGTTTTGCCATTGTTACACAACTTGAGAAAACCGACAAAAATGGTAAGCCCCTAACAGGAGATGACCGATGGACAAAAGATATTTACAGCAGCGAAGGTTTTTCCTTATCAAGCTATTTTGAAGCGCTTTTTAATGCCCAAACAGGATATTATCGCTGTATTGTTTTTATAGTCAACAAAGATCCGCTGGTATTTACTGAAAAAGAAGAAGCGGATGCAGAATGGGCAGATGAACTTCTTTATGATGGTGGAACATATTTATCTGAAGATATTGCAAATATGCCTTTTACTAAGCAGCACAAAATTACTGCTTTGATATACCAGTTTAAAAAGACTGAGAATAGCAAAAAAGCTACGTTAATAAAACCTACCGAAACACCCGGGCAACATTTAACCATGACAGGAATTAAAAAAACTTTGCAACAATGAAAATACAATTTGAATCGGCTAAAAAAAGAATCGCGATACTTTGGTTTACTTTTGCGGCAGTAGTATTCCTAATACTTTTCCTGCAAACGGTAAAAGGCAAATATGAGAGCAACATAACAGAGGCCTGGGGTTGGTACTGTCAGAATATACTCCCCTCCCTTTCACTTATTGTATCGGTATTTATTTTTGACAGTACAAACGGAACGGTCCGTAATCGCAGTGTAGAAAAATTTCATTTTAATATTGCTTTTTTCCTGTCACTTTTTTACCTGCTTGTAATAATAGGCGTGATTTTATCCCAGCCTTTCGCTAAAACCTCTCCAATTGTCTGGTTGCAGCAGTCTAATATATATCTTGGCCCGCTACAAGGTATAGCAACAGGCGCAATAGGTATTTTCTTTATAAAGAGAAGTAATGACAAGCAAGAATAAAAAATGCAGCCTGAGGCTGCATTTTTTATTTTAAAATCTGCGCTGCGTGTGCTTTTGTCTTTACATCGGTAATAACATCATCAATTATACCTTCTTCATTTATAATAAAGGTGGTGCGGTGTATGCCGTCATACTCTTTACCCATAAATTTTTTAGGCCCCCATACGCCAAAAGCATTTATAACCTCTTTATCTTCATCGGCAATTAGCGGAAACGGAAAACTAAACTTATCCCTGAATTTTCCCTGGGCTTTTGCGCTGTCAGCACTAACTCCTAACAGTGCATAGTTGGCAGCCTGAAAACGTTCGTAGTTGTCACGTAAATCGCATGCTTCGGCGGTGCAGCCCGGTGTATTCGCTTTTGGATAAAAAAATACCACAAGCTTCTTCCCTTTATAGTCGCTAAGCGTGTGGGTAGTACCATCCTGGTCTTTACCTGAAAACTCAGGCGCTTTATCTCCTTTTTTTAATGTTGTCATAGTATTATATTTGTTTTCATAAATGTACGAAAAATGACAAAATCAGAAAAGGTACAATTTACCATTACTACTCTTGATGAAATATACCCAACGGTACCGATACCACTCGACCATAGAGACCCCTACACCCTGCTGATAGCCGTATTAATGTCGGCGCAAAGCACCGATGTTCGCGTAAACCAAATCACGCCCCTGTTGTTTGAACGCGCCGATAACCCTTATGCAATGGTAAAGCTATCTGTAGAAGAAATAAGGGAAATTATAAAGCCTGTCGGGCTCTCTCCTATGAAAGCTAAGGGGATACACGGGCTATCTGAAATTTTGATTGAAAAGCACAATGGCGAAGTACCCGCCAGTTTTAAAGATCTTGAAGCCCTGCCCGCAGTTGGGCATAAAACTGCGAGTGTTGTTATGAGCCAGGCTTTTGATGTTCCTGCCTTTCCAATAGATACCCATATACACAGGCTTATGTACCGCTGGGGCTTTAGCAATGGTAAAAACGTAGAGCAAACCGAAAAAGATGCCAAAAGGCTGTTTCCTGAAGCGTTATGGAACAAGCTGCATTTACAGATAATATGGTATGGGCGCGAATACAGCCCGGCGCGTGGCTGGAACTTGGATAAAGACATTATAACCCGAACAATAGGGCGAAAAACCGTACTTGAAGAGTATTACAAAAAAGCCTCCCGTAAATAGGAGGCTTATTAGTTAGTTCGCTACGCTCTCAAACATTCCGTTAGAAGTTTTAAGTATTTTAAGCGCTTTAGAGTAGCTCAGTATAAAATCAATAGTCTCTTTTTTAGGTAACATTTTAGGAGCTTCTAATTTTTTTTTAGAGTAGAGTTTTGCCATATGAAAAATTTTGTGTGTTTATTTTTCTATACAACGCAACCCTTAATCCTAATATTGCCTAATTTGTCAAAATAATATTATTTTTTTCAATTACTTTTCTAAGGTTCATAAGCGCATAACGCATCCTACCCAGCGCGGTGTTAATACTAACCCCGGTAACATCAGCTATTTCTTTAAAGCTCATATCCTGATAGATGCGCATTTGCAGCACCTGTTTCTGGTCTTCAGGCAATTCTTCAATAAGCCTTTGCACATCATTTTCTACCTGGTCGGTAATAATACGGATTTCAATGTTAGGGCTGTTATCACTCATTATAGAAAAAATAGAGAACTCCTCCGTTTCGCGGAACATCGGCATTTTCTTATTTCTCCTGAAATGATCTACAATAAGGTTGTGCGATATACGCATTACCCACGGCAGGAACTTACCTTCTTCATTGTAAGAGTTCGACTTTAATGTTTTTATCACTTTAATAAAAGTATCCTGAAAGATATCATCTGCGATATCCCTGTCGGTTACCTTAGAGTAGATAAAACCATAAATTTTTGATTGGTGCCTGTTAATTAAAGATGCAAGAGCATTTTCATCTCCGCAAATGTAATTCTTAACCAGCACAGCGTCCGGGATTACAACATTAGCCATAGCAACACTTTTTAGTTTTGAAATTGGGTTTTCGATAAATACCGGCAAGCCGGTTCTAAAAAGTAGTTTTGTCTATAGGCAAACGTTAATTTTGAATTAATTATAAGCCAAATATAATATAAATATTTTGTTAAATACAAGGTGTAACTTAAACTTTAACATTTAAAATATAATAATAGTTGTTAAAAAACCTTTATAACCTGTTGAAGTTTTAATTAGTTATTCAGCCTGTACCAATACATAAATCAATAAAAAAGCCTCTTATAAAGAGGCCGATGTATAATGGTGTTTTCTGTATTACTTACTTTATAAATTCAATTTTTTGTGCTTCTTCAAGATTTACACTGTCAAAAAAGCCCTGCTCGTTCATCCACTCATCGCTGAATACTTTGCTCATATAGCGCGAACCATGGTCAGGGAAGATTAGTACAACATTACTGTTTTCATCAAACTCGCCCAGCTCTGCATACTGCTTTACTGCCTGAAATGCAGCACCGCTGGTGTAGCCTACAAATAAACCTTCTGTTTTGGCAATATGCCTCGCAGCATGGGCACTGTCTTCGTCAGATACTTTTATGAATTTATCAATAACATCAAAATCAGTAGCGGTTGGTATAAGGTTTTTGCCAAGCCCTTCTATCCTGTAAGGGTATATCTCGTCACTGTCAAATTCCCTTGTTTCGTGGTATTTTTTAAGTACAGAGCCATAGGCGTCTACACCAAGCACTTTAATATCCGGATTTTTTTCTTTAAGGAAACGCGCCGCGCCCGATATAGTTCCTCCTGTACCGCTACAGGCTATAAGGTGGGTTATTTTTCCTTTGGTTTGCTCCCATATCTCGGGGCCCGTGGTTTTGTAATGGGCATCAACATTAAGGTCATTAAAGTATTGGTTTATGTAAACCGAACCTTTTGTTTCTTCATGAAGCCTTTTTGCAACATTATAGTAAGAGCGCGGATCATCTGCACTAACGTGTGCCGGGCAAACATATACTTTTGCCCCCATTGCGCGCAACATATCAATTTTGTCTTTAGAAGATTTAGAGCTTACTGCAAGTACACAGTCATAACCTTTAATAATGCTTACCATTGCCACACTAAAGCCTGTATTGCCCGAAGTGGTTTCTATAATTGTATCTCCCGGTTTAAGGATTCCCCTTCTTTCGGCTTCTTCAATTATATATAAGGCAATTCTGTCTTTTGTGGAGTGGCCCGGATTAAAAGCTTCTACTTTAGCGTAAAAATTTCCTTTAAGTCCTTCGGTAATTTTATTGATCTTAATCAGAGGTGTGTTACCAATTAATTCCAATACATTATTATAGGCGTTTATTTCTTCTTTCATAAAAAATAAGTTAATCAAGGTAAACCGTGCACAAAGTTTTTAAACCTCAAAACCTTGCAAATCTAACAAAAAAAATTTAATTACTTTTTAATTCCTTCTAAATCTAACAAAAAACTGTACTCTTTGGCTACTTCCTTAAGCGCCTCAAAACGGCCCGAAGCACCGCCGTGGCCTGCCTCCATATTGGTATCGAGGTAGAGCACATTATCATCTGTTTTCATAACCCTTAGCCTTGCGACCCATTTTGCAGGCTCCCAGTACTGCACCTGAGAATCGTGCAGGCCTGTTGTTACCAGCATATTAGGATATGCCTGTGCAGTAACATTATCATAAGGTGAATATGACTTCATGTAGTCGTAGTAAACTTTATCATTAGGGTTACCCCACTCATCATACTCACCTGTGGTAAGCGGTATGCTGTCATCAAGCATAGTGGTAACCACATCTACAAAAGGTACCTGGGCAATAACGCCGTTATAAAGCTGTGGCGCCATATTTACAATTGCCCCCATAAGCAACCCTCCGGCTGAGCCGCCTTCGGCATATAGATGTTTTGGAGAAGTGTAGCCTTCGGCTATAACAAATTCAGAACAGTCTATAAAATCAGTAAAGGTATTTTTCTTTTTAAGCAGCTTGCCGTTTTCATACCACTCTCGGCCCAGGTCTTCTCCCCCGCGTATGTGTGCAATGGCATATATAAAGCCCCTGTCGAGCAGGCTTAACCTTACAGATGAAAAGTAAGGATCCATACTTGCGCCATAAGAACCGTAGGCATATAGCAGCAACGGATTATTACCATCTTTCTCTATGCCTTTTCTATACACCATAGAGATTGGTATTTTAGTACCATCGTTTGCAGTAGCCCAAATACGCTCTTCTGTATAATTATCTTTATCAAATTTGCCGCCCAATACTTCCTGCTCTTTCATTACAGTCTTTTCCTTCGTTTTCATATTGAAGTCAATAACTGACGATGGCGTTGCAAGGCTTTGGTAGCTGTAGCGTAGTATATCGGTATCAAAGTCGGGGTTAGAAGCTGTACCTGCGGTATAGGTTTCACTTTCAAAAGGCAGATAGTACTCCTCTCCTTTCCACGGGCGTATGCGTATTTTGTTCAGCCCGTTAGAACGTTCAGAAATTACAAGATAATCTTTAAATATATCGAGGTCTTCCACCAATACATCTTTACGGTGCGGTATAAGGTCTTTCCAGTTATCCTTTCCGGTTTTCTCTTCAGGGGTAACCATAACCTTAAAGTTGGTAGCCTTATCTTTATTGGTCAGCACATACCACTTATCCTGATAATGCGAAATGCTGTATTCTAAACCACGTGTGCGGGGCTGGAATATCTTAAACTCACCGTCGGGCTTTTTGGCATCGAGTATCCTGAATTCAGAAGTCAGCGTGCTGCTGCTGCCGATAACAAGGTATTTTTTAGATTTTTCTTTATAAACAAATGTTGAAAACGTTTCATCCTCTTCATGAAAAACCACTTTGTCATCTGTTGCCGGTGTACCCAGTTTGTGCTTATATATGTACTCTGAGCGGAGGGTAACAGGATCTTTACGGCTATAGAATAAAGTTTTGTTATCGCCTGCCCAGGTAGAGCCGCCGGTAGTATTTTCAATTTTTACGGGTTGTATCTCTCCGGTTTTAAGGTTTTTAACCTGAATGGTGTATTGCCTGCGCGAAACGGTATCTACACCAAAAGCAACCCAGATATTATCTTCACTTACATTTAACCCCCCTAAATGAAAATAAGAATGGCCTTTAGCCATTTCATTACAGTCAAACATTATTTCTTCGGGGGCTGTAAGGCTTCCTTTTTTACGGGAATATATTGGGTAATCTTTTCCTTTTTCGTATCGTGTAATATAGTAGTAGCCGTTGTAATAATAAGGTACAGACGAATCGTCTTCTTTAATCCTTGTCTTCATCTCTTCAAAAAGGTCTTCCCTGAACTTTTTGGTATTGGCGGTCATCTTTTCATAATACTCATTTTCCGCCTCAAGATAGCTTATCACTTCCGGGTTTTCCCTTTCATTAAGCCAGTAGTAGTTATCAGTGCGCACATCGCCGTGCTTTTCTAATTTTTTTGGCTTTACAGCTGCTTTTGGTGGAGTGGGTATTTCCGTCATTGGTATTTTTTTCGATTGCGCGTTGGCGGCAAAAATAACACAAACACAGCTTAAAAATAAGTGTTTTTTCATTCTTTTAATGAATTAGCATATAACCTCGCAATTTAATATTTTTGCGATATAATCATTTAATAAAATTCGTAAAAATGTTTGGAGATATTATGGGAATGATGGGTAAAATTAAAGAAACCCAGCAAAAGATAGAAGAAACTAAAAAAAGGCTCGACACAGTGCTTGTTGATGAGCAGAGTAATGACGGTTTACTTAAGATAACTCTTACAGCAAACAGGCAGGTAAAAGCCATTACAGTAGATGATTCATTACTGGAAGATAAAGAACAACTGGAAGACTACCTTATCATGGTGATGAACAAAGCCCTTGATAAAGCATCTGCAGTAAACGAAGCCGAACTTGGCGCAGTAGCTAAAGAAGGCATGCCTAACATACCGGGGCTGGATATGTTTTCTTAATAATAGGAATCAGGAATTAGGCATAAGGCAATAGTAAAATCCGAAAACGCCCAATCGTAATTGATTGGGCGTTTTATATTTATTTAATTTCAGTTAAATAGCTTTACTACTTTCTACTATTGCCTGTTGCCTATTGCCTATTGCCTAATCCCTACTTTACTTAAAGCGCAAGCTTACTCAGCGTCTCTACCACATAATGGTGCATTACCTCTTTATAATCAAGGTGGGTAACTATTCGCAGTTTACCTTTTCCCAACGAACTTATAGCAATATTTTTCTGCTTTAACTTTTCTATCAGGGCTGTTTCGCTATATCCCTCTTTAACCGAAAATATCAGTATATTGGTTTCTACAGGCTCTACCTTTTCTACCCATGGTCTTTGTGACAGTACCGCACCGAGTTCCTTCGCACGTTTATGGTCGTTCTCCAGCCGGCCTACATTATTCTGCAGTGCATATAATCCTGCTGCCGCAAGGTAGCCGGCCTGGCGCATACCGCCACCCAGTATTTTACGTACGCGCAGTGCTTTCTTAATCGTCTCTTTATCGCTTACAAGCAGCGAACCAACAGGAGCGCCCAATCCTTTAGAAAGGCAAACCGAAATGGTATCAAACAGCTCCCCGAATTGCTTAGGATGCTGCCGTTTTGCCACAAGGGCATTCCACAGGCGCGCGCCGTCAAGGTGGTATTTCAGGTTATGCTGCCTGCATACCTCTTTTATTTCTTTCAGGGTTTCTATTTCATAACAGGCACCGCCACCTTTATTGGTTGTATTCTCTATGCTTACAAGGCTTGTTAATGGGCTGTGGTAAAAATCAGGCGGGTTTATGGCAGCCTCTACCTGCTGTGCGGTTATCATTCCCCTGTTACCATCTAGAAGGCAGCACGACACACCGCTGTTAAACGATGCCCCTCCGCCCTCATAATGAAAGATGTGCGACCATTTATCGCATATAACCTGCTCACCCGGGTTGGTATGCAGTTTAATAGCTGTTTGGTTTGCCATAGTGCCCGAAGGGAAGAACAAAGCAGCCTCCATGCCAAACAGGTCGGCAACGGTTTCTTCCAGTTCGTTTACCGCAGGGTCCTGTTTATACACATCGTCACCCACTTTAGCCCTGAACATTTGTTGCAGCATTTCGTGTGTGGGTTTGGTAACCGTGTCGCTAATTAAATTTATTTCCATATTATGAAAAGGATGGCTTACTTTTGCAATACAAAACTACATGAATTTATGACAAATACCGAACAAATAAAAGGTATTATGGAGCGCCTTGGTGCGCTGAGGAGGTATCTTTGACATCGACAGGAAGTTAATAGAAATTGCCAACGAAGAAGAAAAGACTTTTGCCCCTGATTTCTGGAACAATGCCCGAGAGGCAGAGAAAATTATGAAAGAGCTGCGCTCTAAGAAAAAGTGGGTGGAAGACTATAACAAAGCCAACAACTTAGGTGAAGAGCTGCAAATAGTATATGAGTTTTTTAAGGAGGGCGATGCCACCGAAGAAGAACTTGATGCGCAATATGAGCAAACCGTTACCCATTTAGAAGACCTGGAATTCCGTAATATGCTTAGCGATGAAGGCGACAGCATGAGCGCGGTATTGCAGATAACAGCCGGTGCCGGCGGTACCGAAAGTTGCGACTGGGCCAGCATGCTTATGCGTATGTATATTATGTGGGGCGAAAAGCATGGCTATAAGGTAAAAGAGCTTAACTATCAGGCAGGCGAGGTTGCGGGAATAAAAACCGTGACCCTTGAGTTTGACGGTGAATTTTCTTTCGGGTACCTGAAAGGAGAAAACGGCGTTCACAGGCTGGTGCGTATTTCTCCTTTTGACAGTAACGCTAAGCGCCATACCTCATTTGCTTCTGTTTATGTGTACCCGCTTGCCGATGATACCATCGAGATAGAAATCAGCCCTGCTGATATATCATGGGAAACCATGCGATCCAGCGGTGCGGGCGGGCAAAATGTGAACAAGGTAGAAACTGCTGTAAGGCTTCGCCACCACCCTACCGGGATAATTATTGAGAACTCGGAAACCCGTTCCCAGCTTGATAACAAGACAAAAGCCATGCAGCTCTTAAAATCACAGTTATATGAGATTGAGCTTAAAAAGCGGCAGGCAATGCGAGACGAAATTGAGGCCAACAAGATGAAAATTGAGTGGGGCTCTCAAATACGTAACTACGTTATGCACCCTTACAAGCTGGTGAAAGACGTACGTACCGCTCATGAAACCAGCGATGTAGATGCTGTGATGAATGGCGATATTGATGAATTCCTTAAAGCCTATTTAATGATGATGGGGCAGAAAAAAGAGGAGTAATTCCGCATAAATTTTATTTAACAGATTTTAACACCCTAAAGCACGGTTTATTTTTAAAAATTAGTTGTACTTTAGGGTGTTGCTTTAACGTTTGTTAACATCTTAATCGCATTTATGTTTGCAGTACCTGAAACTATAATACCCCATAATGAAAAATTAAGGCTTAAAAAGCTGTATGACTATCAGGTATTGGATACCCATCCTGAAGATACCTTTGACAAAATTACTTTTGTTGCCATGCAGGTACTTAAAACACCTTATGCATTTTTAACATTTGTTGATGACGACAGGGTGTTCTTTAAATCGAATATTAGCGATTTTCAGGGCAATATAGCTGCACGTGAAAACTTTCCGTGCTCGCTGGCAATCCTTAACGATGGCTTCAGCATTTTTTATGACACTCATGATATTGATTACCTTAAAGAAGGTTATATATGTGGTGAAGGTGGTGTGCGTTTTTATGCCGCAGCACCACTAAAATCTCCCGAAGGTTTTTTATTGGGCACGCTCTGCGTAGCGGATGTTAAACCCAGGACGACACCGCTAAATGATTTAGAGCTTAACATATTAAAATCGCTATCAGAGGTTGTAGTAAATAAACTTGAAAGCAGGCTCCGCTATAAAAAGCTGCTCCGCTCGCAAAACGAGCTTATGAGCCTTACACTGCACGAGCTTAAAAACCCGCTTGCATCCATCAAACTTGCTAACGAAGTCATGAAGAAGGAGCCGACAAGGCTTGAGCCTATGACGGACATGATAAAGGAGAGTGTGTTAAGAATGCAGGACAAGCTGCACGAACTGCTAAAACAATCGGAAACTGAAGAGGAGCTGAAACTGAATATTGAAGAAACAAACCTTGAAGAATTAATCAGCGGGCTTATAAAAAATTTCGAACTTTTGGCCAAGCGCAAGAACCAGCAGATTAAATTTGAATTTGATCCTGCTACGCCAACAGTATCTATCGATAAAGCAAAAATATCCGATGTATTTTTTAACCTACTCAGCAATGCTATCAAATATTCTTACCAGGATTCTGAAATAAAAATCATTGTAAAGATGGAGCGCAGTATGGTATGCATTGAGTTTCGGGACCAGGGCCAGGGGCTTAGCAGTGATGACATAGATAAACTGTTCCGCAAATTTGCCAAACTAAGTGCCAAGCCCACCGGCAAAGAGACTTCTAACGGGTTGGGGCTGTCTATCTGTAAGTCGCTTGTTGAGATGCACAAAGGTAAGATATTTGCCGAAAGCCCGGGTAAAGAGCAAGGCTCTTCATTCTTTGTACTGCTGCCCCTGCACAGCAAAAATGAAGGCAACAGCAAAATAAACACTTTATAATTTTTAACATACTTTATTACAACATTAAGTAAAAATTAGCAGCAATAATTTTTTTGTTGTACTTTCGATACGTGGACTACCATGGAATATGATGTAAAGGTAATCCTCGTAACAAAATGATAAGCAGCACTTTAAAATATACCGCCGAAACTGAGGCACAACGAATAGAAAAGTTGCATGCTTATCATGTGCTTGACACACATCCTGAAGATAATTTTGATAATATCGCTTTAATGGCGGCTCAGATTTTTGATGCGCCCGATGCCATAATATCATTTGTAGATACCGACCGTATATTCCTGAAATCTAATTTAAGCGGACTACCTCAAACATTACGTTTAGACAGGCATGAAAACCTGTGCGGAATTGCTGTTTTAAATGAATCGGTAACCGTATTCAACGATACTCACCAGCATCCTGATTTGCTTTGCAGCCCACTTGTTAATTGCGAGAACGGCATACGATTTTATGCCGGTGCACCATTACGCTCTCCCGAAGGCTATAATATGGGTATGCTTTGCGTGACTGATACCGTACCCAGACAGGCTACAAAAAAACAGCTTGAAATGCTTAAATCGCTAAGTAAACTGGTGATTGATAAATTAGAGAACAGGCTGCGCTACCGTAAAAACATAGAATCTCAGGTAAACCTGATGAGCATGGCTCTGCACGAAATTAAAAACCCGTTGGCTTCTATAAACCTGGCGAATGATATCATATTAAAAGATCCTGGCAAAGCGCAGAAAATGGGCGAAATGATAAAGTCGTCGGTAATGCGCATCCAGAATAAGCTTTCTGACCTACTGAAACAATCTCAGGAAGAGGAAAAAGAACCGATACTGGCGCGTGAGGAACTTAACCTGATGGAGCTTTTTGTAAAGCTGCTCAATAATTTTGAGCTGCTTGCCAATAAAAAGCAGCAGATTATAGAGCTTAATTGCCAGGATAGCCTTCCGTCGATATATGCAGATAAGGCAAAAATATCAGATGTGCTGCACAACCTGGTAAGCAATGCCATAAAGTACAGCTACAAAGGTTCTGTAATATCTATAGACGCTACGGAAGAAAAAGGCTTTGTAAAAATAATGGTTAAAGACGAAGGCCAGGGATTAAGTAATGAAGACATGAGCAAACTGTTTACAAAGTTTGCTGTTTTAAGTTCTAAGCCCACCGGCAAAGAAACGTCAAACGGTCTTGGCCTATCTATTACAAAATCGTTTGTAGAACTGCATAACGGCACTATAGAGGCTATTAGTGCCGGTAAAGACAGAGGCACGACATTTATCGTTAAGCTTCCTGTACACAGGCAGGCAGAACAATTGATTGACTAATAACCGAATTTCTTTACAGCCACTCTATTAACGACACGCCTACACCAATAGTAAACTGGCTGTTGTTATAATCTATCATGGTTTCGCCATATCCGTATCCTGCCTGCACAAAACTTTTCAGGTTCCCTTTTAATGCATAAGACCATGAAAGTTCTGCATATCCTTTTGTGTGCTCATTAAAGTTAAGGTTATGGCTGCCGGTAAAGGCGAATGAATTACGCCCGGCGCTGTAGATAAGGGTTAGGTCTCCCCTGCCCATATATTCTTCAATGTCAGGATTGTCATCTTCTTTTTTCTCTCCCCTAACCCTGAACCAGGGCCTTATCAGTACCTGCCAGTTATCTTTTTCGAAACCTGCATGAAAAATAACCCTGTTCCAGCTCCTTGACAGTGGAGTTTCCTTACCGTTAGATGTGTGGTTAAATGAAATACCCGCCATACGCCCTGTAAAGCCCAGTATTTGATAATTGGTAGCGAAGTTTAGTATTACCTCGGG
>CEQG01035091.1_pt1 | contig 24078 bp, 21 predicted proteins | sample 350301 | NCBI WGS metagenome assembly CEQG01 (sample SAMEA2621242, study PRJEB7988) | marine metagenome | isolation source: saline water (ENVO:00002010), including | reverse complement strand
GTGGATGATACTTAAGGTAATACCTGTTATCCCGCCGGAGCTTCGCCCGCTTGTGCCGCTTGATGGTGGCCGCTTTGCAACGTCTGACCTTAACGACCTTTACCGTAGGGTAATCATCCGTAACAACCGTTTAAAAAGGTTGATGGAAATTAAAGCGCCTGAGGTTATTCTTCGTAACGAAAAGCGTATGCTGCAGGAATCTGTAGATTCACTATTCGACAATACAAGGAAAGCTTCTGCAGTAAAGACAGAAAGCAACAGGCCGCTTAAATCACTTTCAGATTCATTGAAAGGTAAGCAGGGACGTTTCCGTCAAAACCTTCTTGGTAAGCGTGTTGACTACTCTGCACGTTCGGTAATTGTTGTTGGTCCTGAGCTTAAGCTTTATGAGTGCGGTCTTCCTAAAGATATGGCTGCCGAGCTTTACAAGCCGTTTGTTATCCGTAAGCTTATAGAGCGCGGAATCGTTAAAACGGTTAAGTCGGCTAAAAAAATAATCGATAAAAAAGAGCCTGTAGTATGGGACATTCTTGAAAATGTAATTAAAGGACATCCGGTACTGCTAAACAGGGCCCCTACGCTTCACCGTCTTGGTATTCAGGCTTTCCAGCCGAAACTAATAGAAGGTAAGGCGATACAGCTTCACCCGTTGGTATGTACAGCATTTAACGCCGACTTTGACGGTGACCAGATGGCGGTACACCTTCCGCTTGGGCCGGAGGCTATACTGGAGGCGCAGCTATTAATGCTTGCTTCTCACAATATCCTTAACCCTGCTAACGGTGCGCCTATTACCGTACCTTCTCAGGACATGGTACTTGGTCTTTATTACATGACCAAAGAGCGCCTAAGCACAGAGGATAACAAAATTAAAGGCGAAGGCCTTACTTTCTACTCGGCAGAAGAGGTTAACATTGCCCTTAATGAAGGCAGGCTGCACCTTAATGCCCGTGTAAAAGTACGTGCTAAAGACTTTAATGATAAAGGTGAGCTTGTTTATAAAATTATACAAACTACAGCCGGTAGGGTACTGTTTAACGAAGTAGTGCCTGAAGCTGCAGGATATATTAACGAAGTTCTTACCAAGAAATCGTTAAGGGATGTTATCGGTAAAATTTTAAGTGTTACCGATGTGCCTACAACGGCAGCATTCCTTGACAGTATGAAAGACATGGGTTACCGCTTTGCATTCCAGGGTGGTCTGTCATTCAGCTTGGGAGATATCATTATCCCTGACAGGAAACAGGAACTTATTGCCGATGCAAACTCTCAGGTTGAGGCTATTACCATGAACTATAACATGGGTCTTATAACCAACAACGAGCGTTACAACCAGGTTATTGACGTGTGGACTTCTACCAATGCTTTGCTTACAGAGCTTGCCATGAAGAACATCCGTGAAGACCAGCAAGGTTTCAACTCGGTATATATGATGCTTGACTCCGGGGCGAGGGGTAGTAAAGAACAGATACGCCAGTTAACGGGTATGCGTGGTTTGATGGCCAAGCCTAAAAAATCTACAGCCGGTGGTGGAGAAATTATCGAGAACCCGATCCTTTCTAACTTTAAGGAAGGACTTTCAATTCTTGAATACTTTATCTCTACCCACGGTGCGCGTAAAGGTCTTGCGGATACGGCTCTTAAAACGGCTGACGCGGGTTACCTTACCAGAAGGCTTCATGATGTTTCGCAGGATGTTATTGTTAACACAGTAGATTGCGGTACATTAAGGGGTATAGAGGTTACAGCGCTTAAAAAGAACGAAGAGGTTGTAGAAAGCCTTGGAGAAAGGATTTTAGGCCGTGTTGCCCTTCAGGATGTTGTTAACCCTCTTACAAGCGAAGTACTTGTTGCTGCCGGCAACCAGATTACAGAAGCTGAAGTAAGAAGGATAAGCGCAGCTCCTATAGAAAAAGTAGAAGTGCGTTCGCCGCTAACCTGCGAGGCAAAACAAGGTATATGTGCCAAGTGTTACGGACGTAACCTTGCCACCGGAAAAATGACCCAGAAGGGTGAGGCTGTTGGTGTTATTGCAGCACAGTCTATCGGTGAGCCTGGTACACAGCTTACACTTCGTACCTTCCACGTGGGTGGTACTGCGGGTAACATTTCTGAAGAATCAAGCATTATCACTAAATTTAAAGGTAGGCTTGAGATTGAAGACCTTAAAACAGTTAAAGGAGAAGACAACGAGGGTAATGAAACCGATATTGTAATATCGCGTTCTACAGAACTTAAGCTTGTTGACGAAAATACAGGTATTGTACTTAACACACACAACATACCTTACGGTTCAAGCATTTACGTGAAAGACGGACAAGTGGTAGACCAGGGTACAACAGTGTGTAAGTGGGACCCGTATAACGGTGTAATTATTTCTGAATACACAGGTAAGGTAGCTTATGAAGATATTGAGCAGGGACAATCTTTCGTTGTTGAAATTGACGAACAGACAGGTTTCCAGGAAAAGGTAATCTCTGAATCGAGGAACAAGAAACTTATACCAACACTTCTTATCTATGGTAATGACGGAGAACTTATCCGTTCTTACAACCTGCCGGTGGGTGCCCACCTTATGGTAGATAACGGTGAGAAGATTAAGTCAGGCAAGGTACTTGTTAAGATACCAAGGCGTTCATCTAAAGCAGGTGATATTACCGGTGGTTTACCAAGGATTACCGAGCTTCTTGAAGCACGTAACCCAAGTAACCCTGCTGTTGTATCAGAAATTGACGGTGTAGTGTCATTCGGTAAGATTAAGAGGGGTAACCGCGAGATTATCATCGAATCTAAATTTGGTGAAATCAAGAAGTACCTTGTTAAGCTTTCTAACCAGATACTGGTACAGGAAAATGACTTTGTAAGGGCAGGTATGCCACTTTCTGACGGTGCTATTACTCCGGAGGATATCCTGAGGATACAAGGCCCGTCTGCGGTACAGCAGTACCTTGTAAACGAAATTCAGGAGGTTTACCGCCTTCAGGGTGTAAAAATCAATGATAAGCACTTTGAGGTTGTTATCCGCCAGATGATGCGTAAGGTACAAATACAGGATCCGGGTGATACGCTATTCCTTGAAGACCAGTTGGCACATACCAGCGACTTTATTGAGGAGAATGATAAACTATATGGAATGAAGGTTGTTGAGGATGCAGGAGACTCTGTAAACCTTAAACCGGGCCAGATTGTTACGCCACGCGAGCTAAGAGACGAAAACTCCCTGCTTAAGCGTAACGACCAGAACCTTGTGGTAGCAAGAGATGTAATACCGGCAACGGCTACACCTATACTACAGGGTATTACAAGAGCATCGCTTCAAACCAAATCGTTTATCTCTGCGGCATCGTTCCAGGAAACAACAAAAGTACTTAACGAGGCAGCCGTAGCCGGTAAGATAGATACGCTTGAAGGCCTTAAAGAGAACGTTATTGTAGGACACAGAATACCTGCAGGTACAGGTATGAGGGAATATGATAACATTATTGTAGGCTCTAAAGAAGAACTAAGTGAATTATTAATTCCTAATACAGAGGAAGTAAACTATTAATACAATGAGTGAACAAAAGCAACAGGGACAGATCAATATTGAACTGGACGAGAAAACAGCCGAAGGCACATACAGCAACCTTGCCATCATCAATCATTCTGCTTCAGAATTTGTGGTAGATTTTGTTTCGATTATGCCGGGTGCTCCTAAAGCTAAAGTTAAGTCGCGCATTGTGTTAACGCCTCAGCACGCCAAAAGGCTGCTTAAGGCACTTGGGGAAAACATTCACCGTTTTGAAAGTGCCCACGGCGCTATTCAGGAAAGTGAGCAGGCTCCGCTTCCGCTTAGCTTCGGCCCCGCCGGACAGGCTTAGGAATTCAGATTATAAAGTAAAACCCACTCGATTGAGTGGGTTTTTTATTACTGTTAAATGGTGATTATGTCTTAGCCTTTTTTTCTTCCGCTTCCTCTGTATCGTCACTATCGGCATGCATAGGCTTTTGCTCTTTGTCAGCCTGTGGCTCATATTGTATGTCAAGAAAAATAGGGAAATGGTCAGACCCAAAACTGTCGAGCCTTTTAATGCGGTTCAGCTTGAAATCAGGCGATATAAAGGCATGATCGAGCGGGAAACGCATAAAGGGGTATTTTGCATGAAAAGAGTTAAAGAAGCCCCTGCCACGGCGCGGGTCGAGCAGTCCGCTCATCTTCAGGAAGAGTTCTGTCGTATGGCTCCAGGCTACATCGTTAAGGTCGCCAATAACTATTACCGGGAGTGCTTCTTCTTTTGCCATATCAGCCACCAGTAATAATTCTTTATCCCGTTCTGTACTGCGTACGTTTTCATTGGGTACCGGCGGTGTGGGATGCACAGCATGCAGCATTACCTCCTTACCATTCTTTAAAAGTACTTTGGCATGTATAGAGGGAACATCATCTTCAACAATATAGCGTATTTCATCATCTTTCAATTCCAGCTTAGAGAACAGCAGCATACCATAGGTATTATCTTTTGCCGCTTTTACAGAATATTTATACTCTTTCTCTAAACCGCTAACTGCCTTTTCCCATTTTTCATCAGTTTCAAGCAGTAGAACAACATCAGGATCGGCTTTGTGTATTTCATTAAGGCAGCCGTTAAAATTAGTGTTGTCCTGATAAACATTAGATATCATTAAACTTATACTGCAATCGCGGTTATGCGACTTTACTTTTTGTACCTGCTTTTTACCCAAAATGGTAAAAGGTAGTATAAGGTACAACAGGTAAATTGTATTAGCAGTTACAACAGCAGTTAGCACCCAATATAAAGTGCCGGTACCATTGTAAAAGTAAAGTAACAGCCCCAGGCATATAATGGAAAGCGTAAACTTTTGCAGCCTTGGGTAATCAAATATTCTGAATGTCCAGTAATCATTCCTGATTAATGCCATTACAGAGAACAATACCAATATTGCTGCGAAAGCTATTAAAAAAGTATTCACGGTTCTATTTGTTTGTCATAAAGATAATAATCAAACTCTTTGGTAAATGTTATTGCTTTTATAAAACTATTCTCACACTATGCGCCTTTCTATATCTTGGGGCAGCCGGGTTAATAATTCATAGTTTAACTGGCTGCTTCGTTCCCCGAAAGAGGCCACGGTTATTTCCTGTCCGTCCTGTGTGCCAATTAAAATAACGCTGTCACCAGTTGCAATGTTGGGTATGTTGGTAACATCTACAGCTATACAGTTCATGTTTACGGTGCCGGTTACAGGTGCACGCTTGCCATTTATCAATACAATACCCATATTGCTGAGGCTTCGGCTAAACCCGTGTGCATAGCCAATAGGTATAATGGCAAGTGTCATGGCTTCATGCGAGAAAAAAGATGTGCCGTAGCCTACAAATTCACCCGGCGGTACATGCTTTAGGCTCATAATGCTGCTCTCCCACCTTATTATACGCTTTAATGGCGAAACATCTTTTTTGTGCCTGCTAAGGTATTCTACCAGTACTTCCGGGCCCGACCAAAAACCGTATTGCATGATACCTATCCGCAGCATATCATAATGCATATCAGGCAGGCGCACAGCCGCCGCTGAGCAGCAGGTATGTACTATCTGTGGTTCAAGTCCTGCTTCCCTGAAAGACGACAGGGCCTTTTTAAATAGCCTTTTTTGCTTTTTGATACGTACATAGTTGGCGATGCTTTCGGCTCCTGCAAAGTGCGTGCAAAGCCCCCTGAAGGTTAGGTGTTCTTTGTGTTCTTTAAGTGTTTTGATAAGAGCGGGTATTTTTTCCAATTCAAAACCGGTGCGGTACATACCGGTTTCAACTTCTATATGGATGAGCGCCTTTTTATTTAATTGTTTTGCCAATTTTAACGCTGACGACAACCTTTCATTTGTAAAAACATAGAATTCTATGTTGTTGCTGATGCACCATTCCATGTCGGAATCTTTGAGAGAACCCATTATCATGATGGTAGTATCAGCCGAAGCTACATCAAAAACTGCTCTTGCCTCTTCTGCATTAAAAACTGAGAAATGGTTTACACCACAGGCTTCGGCTAACGGAACATACACGCTGATGCCGTGACCGTATGCGTTCCCCTTTACTACTGCACTTATTTTTGTGCCTTTAAAATAGCTTCTTAAAAAATTCCAGTTGGTTTGTAATGCTTCTTTATTAAGGGTTATAACCGAAGATTCCTTCATGCCTCTTGTGCTTCTTTCTGTATTTGTACAAACATTTTAATTCCTGTATCCGTAATTTCATCCGGGTAGTCATAAGCAGGGTGGTGCAATGGGTAGCAGTCTTTACCTGAACCCACGCCAAACATAGCCCCCGGCCATATATTGGTAAAGATCCCGAAATCTTCACCAAAACGGAATCCTTCTTTTATATCCTCATAAACTACATTATTTGAGATGGCAGCCTTGTTTATTATTGCAACCGCATCAGCATTATTCTGGTTCGACTCAAACGGTTCTATCAGTTTAAAACTGACATCAAGCAATTCTTTCTCTGCTTCCTGTGTGGCAAACTGCTTAAGCTGCTCTATGGCGCTATCAAGCCTTTCGTTACTGTCAGCGCGTACGGTAAGATGTACTTCGCCTTCTCCTGCCGAAATACCATAGGCTTTTTCGCCCATTTGGGTATGTACAGGTGTTACGGTAACATAAGCAGGCTTATCTTCATTGTTCAGCTCTAATGCCCTTACCATATACCTGCTCATGGCAGCAGCCGGATTACGCCCGTTCCACGGTTCTGCGGCATGCGCTGTATAACCCTTAAAGAATGCGGCAAGGCTTACAACACTTGATGTAAAGCTGCCTGTTTTACACACAATAGTATGCATTGGGAATCCCGGCAGGTTGTGCAGGGCGAATACAAAATCAATATCCAGTTTGTTCAAGAAACCATCGGCTACTACATTGCGGGCGCCCCAGCCATTTTCTTCGGCAGGCTGAAAAAGCAGGTACACGCTACCCTGTTGCGGCCTGTTGGCTGAAAAGTGTTTGGCTACGCCATACAGTATAGTGCTGTGCCCGTCATGCCCGCATTTGTGGGAAACACCATCGGTTACCGATTTATACACGGTGGTAATAGTTTCCTGTATCGGCAGGGCATCAATATCGGCACGGAGTAGTATGTTTTTGCCGGGCAACTGACCTTTAAAAGTTACTAATATCCCTGTGTTGGCTGTCTTTTGAATGCTGTCAGCGTCAAGTTTTTCCAGTAGCCCTAAAAGGTACTCCTGTGTTTTATATTCGTGTTGTGAAACTTCGGGGTGGCGGTGCAGGTAGTGCCGTATTGCGGTAAGTTCTTCCATGCTGAATTTTAGTTTTTCTCAAGATACTAAAAAACAGGCGGCCGCAAAAGCGTAGCGGGTTATTAAATTAAAAGCAATAGCAGTTTGCTAACGCACGATTGTCCTGAAGGTGAGGTTAACACGCGGGCTGTTTACAGTTTTGGTAGGGGGTAGGCGGTGCAGCCAGTGGGTTTGCGTGGTATCTTTCATTACCAGCAGGCTGCCGTGTTCTAAAACCACCGAAACCGTTTCTTTAGTCTGTTTGTGCTTAAAAGCAAATTTACGGGTTGCACCAAAGCTGAGGGAACCAATTGCACCGTTCTTCTTCAGGTCTTTTTCGTCATCGCTGTGCCAGGCCATGCCTTCGTTGCCATCGTGATACAGGTTTAACAAGCAGGAGTTGTAAGTTTCGCCGGTAAGGTTCTCGGTAATTGTTTTAAGTTCTGCCAGCTCTTTGGTAAAGGGCAGGGCGCGTTTGGTTATCTTACTGTAGGTATATTCAAAGGGCTGCTCGGCATACCAGGCTACTTTGCGCTTAGTGGTTATAAGCTTGCCGAAAATAATAGCTTCATCGTTACGCCACTCTATAGTAGTGAGTAGTTTTTGTAAATAGAAATCAGCCTCTTCTTTTTTAAATACAGTACCGAAGTAATTAACCACACCATCATACGGCAGCAGGTTATCATCTTGCGGATTTTCGGTGGAGAAGAGGTTCATAATTTACTTTTTCCAGTTACCCATAGTATCTTGTCAATTATTCTTTGCTCGGCTATTTTATCTAAATATGGTAGCTCACCATAAGAGTTATTTATTTTCTTGATGAGAGGCATGATAATCTCTAAACATTTAGTTATTTCCTGTTTTTTTTCAAATTTAAATTGCTGCAAGTTTTTTTGGTACGTACTATAATTATTCTCTTTTTGATTGAGGGTAAGACGAGCTAGCCGATCCATAGGAATTATATTGTATGGGTCATTTAAAAATAAAATTTTTGAAGCCATCGATACTGGGATTTTATTGTGAGTTATTCCAGTTTCGTATAACTTCAATGCAAATGAATCAACATCATTACTATTACAGTTATAATTAAGCCATTCTATAGTTTTTTCTAAAATGATTTGTGTTTTCCCTTCTTTAAAGTTTCTGATTACACGAAATTCGGTAAGAAATGTATAGAAGCTTCCTTTACGCTTTTCTGTATAACACAGTGTGTTTTCTCCTGATTTATACCTCTGAAATTGCTGTATATAATATAAATCACTTTCATAATACTGCAGAAAGTTACCTATTGCCTGTGTAGTAAGCGGAGACATGTATTATTTTACTTTACGACAAGTTTTAAACGTAAAATCAACCTTATGCTTTTCATCTTTCGGATGATATTCTTCATTAACAAGTTGCCATTTGCTTTCATCAATTTCAGGGAAGTAGGCATCGGCTTCAACTGTGGTGTGCACGCGGGTCAATTCTATTTTATCAGCCCTGTCAATAGCCTGTTTGTAAATCTCACCGCCGCCAATAATAAAAACCTCCTCATCCTGTGGGCAGGCGGCAAGGGCATCATCAAGGCTGTGCACAATAGTGCAGCCATCATAGCTAAAATCTTCCTGGCGGGTAATAACAATGTTGGTACGGTTGGGCAGCGGGCCGTTCATGCTTTCCAGCGTTTTACGCCCCATAATGATATGGTGCCCTGTAGTTAGCTTTTTAAAGCGTTTAAAATCGTCCGGCAGGTGCCAAACCATCTGGTTGTCTTTGCCTAATGCATTGTTTTCGGCTGCCGCCGCTATAAGAGTAATTGTCATTTAATGTACGTTGTTGTTGTCGCTCTCTATTTTCTTTTCCAACTGGCCTATGCGGCGCTCCTGGCGGGCTACCAGTTTTTCTATCTGTTCTTGTTCCCATTTTTTATTTATAAAGCTTTCAACAACAAAAATCTTTATAAAATGCATGATAAACAAAAAGGCCCAGGCAGTTATGGCCCACAGGTACCAGTTGTACTCTTCGCGCACATTGAGCCATTTGTTGATGATGTATAAAAAGATACTCCCCACAAAAAAGAGAATAAAATGCAGGTAAACCCGTTTTTTTTGCTTTACCCGCCTTCGGGCATACTCATACAATTGCTGTTGGTTTTTTTCCATAAGTTGGTTTTTACCTAAAGATAATGAAAAAAATTATACGGCAACAGCTCCTTTTATGTGCGGGTGCGGGTCGTAATTAACCAGTGTAAAATCATCATACGTAAAGCTGAAAATATCTTTTACATCGGGGTTCAGTATCATTTGCGGCAACGGGCGAGGTTCGCGCGATAGCTGTAGCTGCAACTGCTCTATGTGGTTGTTGTATATGTGCGCATCTCCAAAAGTGTGTATAAAATCGCCCGGTTCCATATCGCAAACCTGTGCTATCATCATGGTAAGCAAGGCATAAGAAGCTATGTTAAACGGCACGCCTAAAAATATATCGGCGCTACGCTGGTATAATTGGCACGAAAGCTTTGGCTTGCCACCGTCTTTATCGGCAGGGGCTACATAAAACTGGAAAAATGCATGGCAGGGTGGGAGTGCCACTTTGCCTTCGGCCACATTTTCAGCAAACGATTTTGAAGTGTCAGGCAGTACACCGGGGTTCCATGCACTCACGAGCATACGGCGGCTGTTAGGGTTTGTTTTCAGCGTTTCTATAAGCTCTGTAATCTGGTCTATTTCACGGCTGTCCCAGTTGCGCCACTGGTGTCCGTAAACAGGTCCAAGGTTACCGTTTTCATCTGCCCACTCATCCCAAATGCGCACTCCGTTTTCATTAAGGTATTTTATGTTGGTGTCACCTTTAAGGAACCAAAGCAATTCATGTATTATCGACTTAAGGTGCAGTTTTTTGGTAGTTACCAATGGAAAACCTTCGCTGAGGTTAAAACGCATCTGGTAGCCAAACACGCTTATTGTTCCTGTCCCTGTCCTGTCGCCCTTTTGGGTGCCGCTCTCCAATACATGCTTTACTAAGTCGTGATACTGCTTCATATTAATTTGAAAATTTGAAAATTAGACAATTTGAAAATGCTTTATTAGCTGCTTATTTACTACTGCATTGTTCAAATTTAATCTTGTTGCAAAGTAAAAATAAAACAAAAAAAAAGGGCAGTATGCCCTCTCTAGTTTTTATAAAATTATAAACAATTTTCAAATCTTCAAATTAATAAATTTTCAAATTTATCAGCTTTCCCGCTTTGATATTTCATCACGTATTTTTGCCGCCTTTTCATAATCTTCATTCTGCACTGCGCCTTCAAGCATTTCGTTTAGCTCCTGCAGGCTGTACTGGCTGTAACCTTCTCCCGATACTGTTTCGGTGCCAAAGGTTTCAGGCTGGCTTAATATGTCGGCTCCTTCTTCGCCCTCGCCTTCCGGCTCAGGGTTAATTTTCAGGTATATACCGGCTTTATCAAGTATGTTCTTGTAGGTGAATATAGGGGCATTAAAGCGAAGCGCCAGCGCAATGGCATCAGATGTGCGGGCATCTATAATTTCTTCTATTTTATCCCTCTCGCATATAATGCTCGAAAAGAAAACACCATCTACCAACTTATGGATGATAACCTGTTTAACGGCAATATCGAACCTGTCGGCAAAGTTTTTAAAAAGGTCATGTGTTAGCGGCCTTGGCGGCTTAATTTCTTTTTCAAGTGCAATTGCTATGCTTTGTGCTTCAAAAGCGCCTATAACTATTGGTAATTTACGTTCTCCGTCTACTTCATTCAGGATTAGTGCATACGCCCCGTTTTGTGTCTGGCTGTATGAAATCCCTTTAATGTTAAGTTTTACTAAGCTCATATTAATCTTTACGATAAACTAAAAAAGGCTATCCGCCAAAGATACACCATCCCTGTGCGGATAGCCCTTTTATGGGCACAATTTATAATAAAATTATGAGTTATTGGCTTTAAACTCCTTTATTTTTTCGGTAAGCTTCGGTACAATTTCAAAAGCATCGCCCACCACGCCATAGTCTGCCACTTTAAAGAAAGGAGCATCAGGGTCAGAGTTTATAACTACTTTTACTTTAGATGAGTTTATACCTGCAATATGCTGAATAGCACCGCTGATACCTACTGCTACATACAGGTTGCTAGCAACCGGCTTACCGGTTTGGCCTACGTGTTCGCTGTGAGGCCTCCAGCCCAGGTCTGATACCGGCTTAGAGCAGGCAGTAGCTGCGCCAAGCGCCTGTGCAAGATCTTCAAGCATGCCCCAGTTTTCCGGGCCTTTAAGTCCGCGTCCGCCAGACACTACAACTTCAGCATCTGCTATGGTTACTTTACCTGTTACTTTTTCGGTAGATTCAACCTTAACTGTAAAATCGTTATCATTTAATGAAGGTGCAAAATCTTCTGTTGAAGGAGATGAAGCCGATTCAACCAGTCCGTAAGAGTTTTTGGCAAGGGCAAGCACCTTTATATCGGTATTTATTTCGGTAATATTAAACGCTTTGTTAGAGAAAGCATTACGCTTAACGCGGAAAGGTGAAAGGCTTTCCGGCAATGCCACTACGTTGCTCGCATAGCCTGCCTCAAGGGCAACGGCTACAAGCGGTGCCGTGTAAAGGCTATCAGTAGTAGCGCTGAAAAGTACAATTTTAGCACCTTCTTTTTGTGCAGCCTGCTTAATAACATCGGCATAAGCCTTTGCGTTGAACGACTTTAATTTATCATTCTGAACTGTAAGCACTTTATCTACACCATAGTTGCCAAGCGCTGAAGTATCTGCAGCGTTAATGGTAAGTGCGGTAACGGTTGTACCGGCTTCGCCGGCTATTTTTTTAGCATAAGAAGCAAGCTCAAAAGCAGTTTTTTTGAATTTGCCCTCTGCCGATTCTGCGTATATTAAAATTGACATATCCTTAAAATTTGAAAATTATATAATTCGAAAACTGAAGTATGCAGTATTTTAAATTGCCCCAACTTCAAATCGTCACATCTAAATTACCTTTGCTTCGTTGTGCAGCAGGTTTACAAGCTCATCAAGGTTATCAGGGCTAATCAGCTTAACAGCCGATTTTGGAGCAGGCTTTTCAAACTTAACTGCTGAGGTAGCATTATTTGCCTGTACAGGCTCAAGAACGGTAAGCTGCTTTTGGCGCGCCATCATAATACCGCGCATGTTAGGTATTTTAAGGTCTTTCTCTTCCACAAGCCCTTTTTGCCCACCAATAACCAGTGGCAGTTTAGTGCTAAGAGTTTCTTTACCACCATCTATTTCCCTAACGGCAGTAGCATCGGTTCCGTTAACATCAAGCTTTATGCATGAGTTTACAAAGTCATAACCAAGCATTGCAGCAAGCATGCCCGGTACCATACCACCATTATAATCTAAAGACTCTTTACCGGCTATAACAAGGTCATAAGAACCGTTTTTTACCACCTCGGCAAGCTGCTTTGCAACAAAATAACCATCGGTAGGGTTTGCGTTTACCCTTATTGCCTCATCAGCGCCAATAGCAAGAGCCTTGCGCAGTGTAGCTTCGGCATCGGTACCGCCCACATTAACAACGGTTACATTAGCTCCCTGCTGTTCTTTAAACCATATAGCACGTGTAAGCCCGAACTCATCATTAGGGTTAATTACAAATTGCACTCCGTTGGTGTCAAATTCGCTGTCTCCGTTAGTAAAATTGATTTTTGAAGTAGTATCAGGCACGTGGCTGATGCAAACTAATATTTTCATTTCTATTGTTTTATAGGAGTTGATTGTTTTCCGTTACGAAATTAATAAAATATTCCGAATAAAAAACTATGCATGCATATTAAATTTAATAATTGTAAAGAATTCAATACTTTTTTCTGAATATCGAATTAATAAAACGGTTTCGTATACTGTTATTAATAATTTTTGAATGAATTTGCAATAACATGAAAACATTTCAGTAAAAATCCATGTAACCCGGCATAATAACTGAAAATGTTTTATTTTTGCCATTCACATTAATACCGATAAACGTACATACATGAGAACGATACAATTCAGGGAAGCTGTTTGCGAGGCTATGAGCGAAGAAATGCGCCGCGACGAATCAGTATATCTAATGGGTGAAGAGGTTGCCGAATATAACGGTGCTTATAAAGCCTCTAAAGGCATGCTTGATGAGTTTGGCCCGAAAAGGGTAATAGATACCCCGATCGCAGAACTTGGTTTTGCCGGTATTGCAGTGGGCAGCGCCATGAACGGCAACAGGCCCATTGTAGAGTTTATGACATTTAATTTCTCTTTGGTTGGTATAGACCAGATTATTAATAATGCCGCCAAGATACGCCAGATGTCGGCAGGGCAGTTTGATTGCCCTATCGTTTTCCGCGGGCCAACTGCTTCAGCAGGCCAGCTTGCGGCCACCCACTCTCAGGCGTTTGAGAACTGGTATGCCAATACTCCCGGTTTAAAGGTAGTGGTGCCTTCTACTCCTTATGATGCAAAGGGACTTTTAAAGTCGGCCATCCGCGATAATGACCCGGTTATCTTTATGGAGAGCGAGCAGATGTATGGAGACAAGGGTGAAGTGCCTGAAGGTGAATATACTATTCCACTTGGTGTAGCCGATATTAAAAGGGAAGGTAAAGATGTAACCATAGTATCTTTCGGTAAGATAATTAAAGAGGCGCTTAAGGCTGCTGAAGAATTAGAGAAAGAAGGCATCAGCTGTGAGGTTATAGATATTAGAACTGTTCGCCCTATGGATCACAAGGCTATTCTGGAATCTGTAAAGAAAACCAACAGGCTTGTAATTCTTGAAGAGGCATGGCCTTTTGCAAGTGTGGCATCAGAGATTACATATATAGTGCAGGAGCGCGCTTTTGATTACCTTGATGCCCCGATACAACGTATAACAACAGCCGATACGCCTGCTCCATATTCCCCGGCCTTGCTTAAGGAATGGTTGCCAAATGCAGATGATGTTATAAAGGCAGTTAAAAAAGTTACCTACAAAAAATAAGGAGAAATAAAACTCTTATATTTGAAACTTCATCATACTATTATGGTGAAGTTTTTGTTTATAAGCATATATGAAAGAGAAAATACTGTTTTTAGGGGCCTTACTGCTTTTGGCAGGTTCCCTTTTTTCACAAACAAAGGTAGAGGGAACGGTTGTAGATAATGCCAATTTGCCCCTGCCTTTTGTAAATGTATATTTTAAAGATTCCAGCGAAGGTGTTATTACAGATGAAAACGGAAAATTTTATCTCGAATCTCCTAACAGCCATACAGCAATAGTAGTCTCTTTCGTAGGCTTTTCCACCAAGCAGGTTGAGCTTACCGGTCCGGTTAATTATGGTATTAAAGTAAAACTGGCCGAAGCCCAGGAACTTAAGGAGGTAGTGCTATATTCGGGTAAAACTTCTAAAAAGAACAATCCTGCACTTGATATACTCCGCAAAATATGGGAACGCAGGCGCAAAAACGGCCTTCGCATGTTTAAGCAGTACCAGTATGATAAGTATGAAAAGGTAGAGTTTGACATGAATAACATCGACAGTGCCTTTATGGAAAGCAAGATATTCCGGGGTATGGAGTTTATATTCGATCATGTTGATACATCAAGCGTTACCGGGAAAACCTACCTGCCAATATTCATAAATGAAAGCATAAGCGAGGTATATGGCGACAATACTACCAACAGCGAAAAAGAAATACTTCAGGCCAATAAGAACTCCGGGTTTAGCGATAACCAGCAGATTATTGCCTTCGTAAAAGACCTGTATGCCGAATATGATGTATATGATAACTACCTGAAGTTTTTTGATAAAGACTTTGTAAGCCCTTTATCACGCACGGGTATAAATGTATATAACTATGTACTTGCCGATACAGCCTATATAGATAAAAAATACTGCTTTAATATCGTTTTTTACCCAAGGCGTAAAGGCGAGCTTACTTTTAAAGGTAACTTTTGGGTAAATGATACCACTTTTGCCATCAAAAAAATAAGCATGGCAGCCAGCAAAGGTGCCAACATCAACTTTGTGAAGGATATGTATATAGAGCAGGAGTTTGATGTGCTTAACGACTCTGTATTCCTGCTGAAGCGCGACCACCTGATGACAGACTTTGCGCTTCGTAAAAAAGACGAATCAAAAGGGGTTTACGGTAAGCGTACCACCTTGTTCCGCGATTATGAGTTCGATATTAAAAAACCGGATGATTTTTACAGGAAAGAAGTCAACTTCTATAATGACACCATAAATAACCGCTCCGACGAGTACTGGGCAGAAAACCGCTTTGAGTCGCTCAACAAAGACGAAAAGGCGGTATATAAAATGCTTGATACGCTTAAAACCGTACCGAAGTTTAAACGAATGTACACAGTTGTTGCAACGCTGGGCAGCGGCTATTACCAGATGGGCAACTTTGACTATGGCCCTATATTCTCCACTTTCGGGTATAATGACATAGAGGGTATAAGGTTGCGTACAGGCGGGCGCACCTACTACGGGCAAAACGACCCCTGGAGGCTGGAAGGTTATACAGCATACGGTTTTAAAGACAACCAGTTTAAATATGGTATATCAGGTAAATGGATGGTTGATAAGAAAAAGCGCATTATACTGGCGGCAGGTAACCGCCGCGATATAGAGCAGATTGGGGTAAGCCTTACCGGTTCTCCGGATGTGCTTGGCAGGAGTTTTGCCTCGTCGGCTATCTTTGCAAGCGGTGATAATACAAAGCTGACATCAATTAATTATTCCAACTTTTCAGCAGAAATAGAGCCATGGAAAAATGTTGTTTTCAGGAGCAGCTTTTCATACCGTACTTTAAAATCGGCTTCGCCTACTTTTACGCTTGATTATTACATTGATCCGGCGGACCCTTCTAAAGGTGTCCGCAGCGATTTACAGCAATATGAATATGGCCTTACCATAGACTATACTCCCGGCAGGCGCACTATTGGCTATGGTGTAGAACGCTCTGATGTGGATGATAATGACTACCCGAGGTTTTATGTAAACTTTTCGCAGGGGCTCGAAGGCATTTTCGGGAGCGATTTTAATTACCAAAAGCTTCAGTTCTATTACAGGCAGCCGATACTTATAGGAGGTTTCGGGCGTTTCTTTTCTACTGTAGAAGCCGGTAAAACTTTCGGAGCTGTACCGCTTGGTTTAATGAGTGTTATTCCCGGTAACCAATCCTATTTTATTATTGACAACACCTATAACCTGATGAACTACTATGAGTTTGTGGCAGATGAATATGTATCATTGCACCTTGAGCATAATTTTAACGGCAGGCTGTTTTCAAGAATACCGATACTGCGCGATTTAAACCTTCGCGAAATAGTGGGTATAAAAGGGGTCTACGGAACTGTTTCGGAAGAAAATATAAGGCTTAACGCCAGTACAATCACCTATCGCGCACCCGAAGATGTGTACTGGGAATACCATGCGGGGATAGGTAATATCTTTAAGGTTTTCCGTATCGATTTTGCATGGCGTGGCAGTTACCTTAACCTGCCTGATGCCAACAGGTTTACAATTAAAGGTGTTTTTGGCCTGCACTTTTAAAAAAAAAGTTAATGTTATGCAAAATGTTGTATTTTCGTAAGCAATAACATCTACCCTTATTATTATGAAGGTTTTTTGCATAATTGCTTTTTTTGCCCTGACCTTGTTTTCATGTAAAAACAACGACAAAGAAGTGCCATCAGTAAATTATGCTGATATTGTTGTGGGGACTGTTAATAGCGGGGAGCCACAACTTTCGGATATTGAAGCTGTTAAAGCCAAGTGGGAAGACGCTATTAAAGACAAAAATAAAGACGCCAAACTTACAGGCTTTGAAATTGTTAAGGGAATAGCCGAAGGAAAAGAAGGTGGCGAATATTACATGCTTTTGGCACGTACAGAAGATGGCTCGGTAAGGACAGCTTCTTTGCTGACAATTAATGAGGGGAAACTGTATTTTGAACATTCTGAAGATTCCGGCAGGGCAATGCCGCTGGTTGTTTGTACCGGCCTTTGCGATGATGGATGCCTTCCTGTGGTAACGGTACGCAATGGTAAAAAGTACATAAACTGTACCCCGTGCCTTGATTGCAAAAAACATGAAACAGAGGTGCGTTAATCTTTTCTTAAACGGTCTATTCTTAACACTTCTTTGGTAGTAGATAGTCTCTTGATGTGGTAACTTAGCAGGGTAACTCAGCTAAATTATATTGCCATGAAAAACTATCTACTAAAAACCACAGCTTTTTTTGCCGTTGCACTTACAGCAACAGGCTGCAGCAATGATGCAACAGTATCTGACATGTATATGAACAACAGTACCTCTGTACTGTCTGACGAACAGGTAGCCGAAGATATGAACAGGGCCTATTACTGGCAAAGTGAAATAGGTGAGGAGGTTAACGGCGAGTATATTATCACTGCTGATGTAAACCTGCTTAAAGCCGATCTTGAAGCAGTACTGGCTAATGAAGGCAGGCCAACAACACTACAGGATGTTTTTATTACAGGAATGATTGCCGATAACGACCCTACGGATAAGGGGTTCTTTTTAATTGGTAGCGATAAGAACGGGCAAACCATAAGCCTGCAACTTGAAAAGGTAGATACCAAATTTATTTTATATTCAGACAACGGTTTTGTAAAAACTGTTTCATGTGATGGCTGTGTAAGCGGCTGTAACCTGTCTTACCTGCTTATAAACGGTAAAAGGGTTGCATACTGCCAGGAAAATGGCTGCTCTGAATATGACTGCTCTAAAAGCGAATCGTCATTTTAATACAATAGTAGAAGAAAATTATATAGACAGCCTCCGGTAGCGGGGGCTTTTTTATTTACATGCTATCCTGCTGTTATCATTATGTAAATATGTTAAAATGATATAGTCATTAACCTGATTTTAGCTTGCATTACTGTATTTTTGTGCTACTTTTGCACCGCTTAATACGTAACTAATATATAGATAAAAAATGTCTGCAGCGAAACTGAAAACTTTTGATGTTCTTATCGAAATCCCAAAAGGGAGCAGGAACAAATATGAATACGATTTTAAACTGAAAAAAATACGTTACGACAGGATGCTTTTCTCATCTATGATGTATCCTGCCGATTATGGTTTTATACCGGAAACCCTTGCACTTGACGGCGATCCGCTTGACGTGCTTGTTTTGGTAACAGAACCTACTTTCCCTGGCTGTGTTATGGAAGTTAAGCCAATTGGCGTTTTCCACATGGCAGATGAAAAAGGCCCTGACGAGAAAATTGTATGTGTGCCGGTTAGCGACCCTGTTTGGAACAAGCTGGAAGACCTTAGCGATATGAACCCCCACCTGCTAAAAGAAATTGAGCATTTCTTCCAGGTATATAAAGACCTTGAGCAGAAGAAAGTTGATGTGGAAGGTTGGGGAGATGTAAACGAAGCGCGAGAAATTATTGACAAATGTGTTGACCGCTTTGAAACGCTTGACAATAAACCTGAAGAACTTTTCAGTATAAGATAGTTTTTACTGTAAAAATGATACCATAAAAGCGACATTCCTTATCGGGATGTTGCTTTTTTTGCTTTGGTTTTGTTACATTTACAATATGTTAACAATTAACCAAACAATTATTTTATGGATTCAATTATGATTTACGTGCCGGCCATACTGGCCATACTGGGCCTCCTTTTCATGGCTGTAAAGAGGTCCTGGGTGCTGAAGCAGGATGCAGGAGATGGAAAGATGAAAGAAATTTCAGATTACATCTACGAAGGGGCGCTTGCTTTTCTTAAAGCCGAATACAAACTGTTAACCATTTTTGTAATTGTTGCAAGTATAGCCCTTGCCGTAATTGCATACATTGTACCCACTACCGACTGGCTTATTATACTGGCCTTTGTTTTTGGTGCCATCTTCTCGGCACTTGCCGGTAATATGGGTATGAAAATTGCCACCAAAAGTAATGTGCGCACTACACAGGCAGCGCGTACCAGCCTTCCGCAGGCGTTAAAAGTGTCTTTTGGCGGCGGTACGGTTATGGGGCTTGGCGTTGCCGGCCTTGCCGTACTGGGGCTTACTGCCTTTTTCATTTTCTTCTTTTATTATTTTATGGATGGCCAGTGGGCATCTGCCATGTATGGCGGTGAAACCCGCACACCACAGGAATTAATGACTATTGTACTGGAAACCCTTGCAGGATTTTCGCTTGGGGCAGAATCTATTGCGCTATTTGCCCGTGTGGGCGGTGGTATATATACTAAGGCAGCCGACGTGGGTGCCGACCTTGTAGGTAAGGTAGAGGCAGGAATCCCTGAAGATGACCCGCGTAACCCGGCAACCATTGCCGATAATGTTGGTGATAACGTGGGCGACGTAGCCGGTATGGGCGCCGACCTTTTCGGTTCATACGTGGCAACGGTACTTGCTGCTATGGTACTGGGTAATTATGTGCTTAGGGATATTACCCTTGCCAACCCGGGCTTTACCGATGCGTTTGGTGGTATAGGCCCTATACTTTTGCCAATGGCCATTGCCGGTTTTGGTATATTGTTTTCTATAATAGGCACAATGCTGGTTAACATAAGCAGTAACGATGCCAAAGAAGCACAGGTGCAGGGCGCCCTTAACAGGGGCAACTGGATATCTATAGTGCTTGTGGCGGTTTCATGCTACTTTTTGGTAGATTATATGCTGCCTGAAACCATGAGGATGGATTTTTATGGTGAGGAAGCTAAAGATATATCTTCTATGAGGGTGTTTTATGCAACGCTCATAGGTTTGGTTGTAGGCGGTGTTATATCATCGGTTACCGAGTATTATACCGGGCTTGGTAAAAAGCCGGTGCTTGCCATAGTACAAAAATCGAGTACGGGTGCGGGCACTAACATTATTGCCGGCCTTGCTACGGGCATGGTTTCTACATTCCCTACTGTGCTGCTGTTTGCAGGCGCAATATGGGCTTCTTATGCCTTTGCAGGCTTTTATGGCGTGGCGCTTGCCGCTTCGGCTATGATGGCTACTACTGCCATGCAGCTTGCCATTGATGCTTTCGGACCTATATCGGATAACGCAGGCGGTATTGCCGAAATGAGCGAACTGCCTAAAGAAGTACGTACACGTACTGATATATTAGACTCTGTGGGTAACACAACGGCAGCTACTGGTAAAGGTTTTGCCATTGCTTCTGCGGCGTTAACATCGCTGGCACTGTTTGCGGCCTATGTAACCTTTACAGGTATAGATGGTATCAACATCTTCCGTGCGCCGGTACTTGCCATGCTGTTTGTTGGTGGTATGGTGCCTGTAGTGTTCTCGGCGTTAGCCATGAACTCGGTAGGTAAGGCCGCAATGGATATGGTATATGAAGTACGCAGGCAGTTCCGTGAGATTGCGGGTATAATGGAAGGTACAGGCAAGCCGGAATATGGCAGGTGCGTAGAAATTTCTACTAAGGCTGCTTTGCGTGAAATGATGCTGCCGGGATTGCTTACTATAGGTATGCCTATTGCTATAGTGCTTATTGGGATGCTGATTTATCCTGACAATAACCAGATGGTTGCCGAAATGCTTGGGGGCTATATGGCGGGTGTAACGGTTAGCGGTGTACTTTGGGCAGTATTCCAGAACAACGCGGGTGGCGCTTGGGACAACGCCAAAAAATCTTTTGAAGCGGGTGTATTAATTAACGGGGAAATGACTTTTAAAGGCTCTGACGCGCATAAAGCGGCTGTAACAGGCGATACTGTAGGTGACCCGTTCAAAGATACCTCCGGGCCGAGTATGAACATCCTGATAAAGCTAAGCTGTCTTATAGGGCTTGTTATAGCCCCTATACTGGGAAGCCATGATGGCGGCGAGGGCATAAACCCGGCAACAGCTACCGTAATAGAGCAACCCATAATAACAGGGCAGGAAAGCCGTGAGGAAGTTACCATAGAGAAGCAAAGGAATGATGATGGTACCATGACGGCGACTGTTATTGTTTCTACCGTAAGCGAAAAAGAAACGGTTAGCACCCACCGCGAAACTTTTAGCGGTACCGAAGAAGAGGTTAACCAACGCATAGAAGAATGGCGCAGCAGCAGGAGATAATTTTGCTGTAGTTTTAAATAGTAAACCCCTCCACTCGGAGGGGTTTGTTTTTTATTCCATTTCGACCGTAGCGGAGAAATCTGTTTAATGGGTTAGTAATTTTAATTTGAGATTTCTCGATTTCATTTCATTCCACTCGAAATGGAACTACGCCTTTTGTTGTTTTTCCATTTCGACCGTAGCGGAGAAATCTGTTTAATAGGGTTAGTGATTTTAATTTGAGATTTCTCGATTTCATTTCATTCCACTCGAAATGGAATTACGCCGTTTGTTTTGTTTTTCCATTTTGACCGTAGCGGAAAAATCTATTATAGCATTGTGAGATTTCTCGGTTTCACTTCGTTTCACTCGAAATGGAAGGCATTTTTATTTTGTTTTTTGTTCCATTTCGACAGTAGTGGAGAAATCTATTATAGCATTGTGATTCTAGGTTTCACTCGAACTAGGATCTTGTTAATACTGAACAGGATTTGAGTGTAAATAATCCAGTTTTACTTCCAGGGTTTCCAAATTCTGCTGTGCATATATTACTGCACTTTCAGCTACTTCAACCTGTTGTTCTCTTTCCTGTCGTGTCCTGAAGAGTCTGAATTCGGATACGCGCTGAAGTTCATATTCGGCGGCAGCCAGATTTTGTTTAGCTACATCAATAGCATTATTTAAATCGGTAATTTGTTTCTTCCTGTTTTGTATATTTTGCTCATACTTTATTTGCCTTAAACGTAAATCCTGCTGTGCAGATTTATTAGCAAGTTGTAAGAATGAAAATAAGACTATTGCTGCAATTAGAACAGCAAGTATATAAAAGTAAATCGGCTTTAAACCTATTATACGCTTTTCTTCATCATCTGTTTTCTTCGTTATAAAAGAAGTTCCAACGTATGCAGGAGCAGCAAGGCTGTTATGTGAAGTATGTAATGGTGGTGGTGTGCTAAATAAACTATTGATTTCGCTAAGTGTACCTGCAGTCACCCAATTTTCTAACCCTTCGTACCAAATCATGGTATCTCGGCTAATATTTTGAAATTTAAGCTCTGTAATTGTAAAGGGGCCACTTTGTTTATTTTCCTGATGTAAATAATATTGTCTCATAATGTTATAGTTGAATTATCAATACAAGTTAATAAAGTGTTAAAATTAAAATATTTTACCAATTTTAAAAATAAAAAAACCACTCGAAATGAGTGGCTTATACATCTTGTCTCGAAACCCGAAACCTTTAACCCGTGACTCTAAAACAACCCGTTCAGTTCAGCGTTAATGTTGTTAATGATGGTACCTAAATCTTCCGGGTTATCTACAAAGTCCAGTTTATCTACGTCGATAATTAAAAGTTTGCCTTTGTCATAGCCCTGTACCCACGCTTCATAGCGCTCGTTAAGCCTGCTCAGGTAATCTATAGATATAGAGTTTTCATAATCCCTGCCGCGTTTGTGTATTTGCTTTACCAGGTTGGGTATAGAGCTGCGCAGGTATATCAGCAGGTCGGGTGCCGCAACAAAGCTTTCCATCAGCTCAAACAACGATTTATAGTTATTATAGTCGCGGTTAGTCATTAACCCCATAGCGTGCAGGTTGGGCGCAAAAATATGCGAATCTTCATATATCGTCCTGTCCTGTATAATGTTCTTGCCGCTTTCACGTATTTGCAGTATCTGGTTAAAGCGGCTGTTTAAAAAGTATATCTGCAGGTTAAACGACCAGCGCTCCATCTGGTGGTAAAAATCATCCAGGTAGGGGTTGTCAACCACATCTTCATAGTGGGGTTCCCATTTAAAGTGTTTTGCCAATAATCCTGTTAAAGTGGTTTTCCCGGCGCCAATGTTCCCGGCTACAGCTATATGCATTATTCAGGTAGTGTTATATTATATTCAATTATGTGTGTGCCCGTAAAAATAGTCAAAATTTGCGCTGTGTAAAAAAAGTCGGTAATGGTTTTTTCAACTGTTTCAATCTTTTGCAGGCTGTTTTTCCCAAAGCTGTACAGGTACAGCGTTTTGCCTTTTTGGAGTAAAACCTGTGTGGCGCTAACAGGCTGCATGCGGTCAAACTCCGGCAATGTGCCAATGTGGGTAACCTTCCCGAAAAGGTTTACAGCATAGTAATTAAGGCTGTCATCTGCCCAGTAAAAATAGTTGTAATCGCTGTAATAGGCTTTAAGATGCTGGTTAAATGGCGGCGTAACGCTTTTAAAGGTGCGTGCTGCAGGGTCATAAAGCCCTGCCTGCTGGGTGTTCATGTCATATAGCCACAGCCTGTTCTGCGATGCCAGCCCAACGGCTTCGGCTACTATGGGCAGCTGGCGGTTTTGCGGCATGATATCATTAAAGTCGAAACGAGCGGTTTCGTTCAGTTGATTATCCAGCATCACAACCGTATTGAACTTTTTGTAAAACAGTACTATTTGTAGCGGGTTCTGCAAATCTACCCTGTAAATAGTGCCTAAAGAAACTGCTTTATAGCGCACTGTTACCCCATCCTTCTGCTTCCTGAATTCATTATTGGCGATAGTGTAGTGCCACCCGAACTGGTCGCGCCCCGCATAACGGTCGGCTGCTGCTTCGGTATCTGTAAGCAGCTTTACAGGAACGCTTAATTCCTGTGCTGTGGCAATGCCCGAAACTAATACCAATAATAACAGCAGCTTTTTCATTACTGTAAAAATAGTTTTTAATTACATACAGAGCGCTGTTGTAATCGGTAAATAAGAATACACGATTTTTGGTAATTAAGA
>CEQG01082405.1_pt1 | contig 24387 bp, 27 predicted proteins | sample 350301 | NCBI WGS metagenome assembly CEQG01 (sample SAMEA2621242, study PRJEB7988) | marine metagenome | isolation source: saline water (ENVO:00002010), including | reverse complement strand
CGGGAGAAGGTTCTTCAATACTTTCATCCTTCTGTGCAACCACACCAATAATTTTACCGCCTGAATTAGCGTCATTAATCAGCTTGATAGATTTGTCCCTTCCGGCTGTTATCGGTATTACCACACCCGGAAACAGCACCATATTGCGTAACGGCAAGATTGGCAGCGCACCGGGCAGTACTTCATTATTCATTTCTTCTTCGTCCTCAGGGGTCATCAGCGGAATAAGTTCCGCATCTGTATCAAGTTCCTGGAGTGACAAACTGTCAATATTCAATATTTTTTGATTAGACATCTTATATATAAGTCATTTTGTCATTAAACAATAAAAACAAACTGCATCTAATTAAGTAACGCATAATTTATAAATGCATTATTATCAGTAGGTAAAACCTGTTTAAAGCAGTTTATGTATCGTAATAGGGCAATGATTATGCCAACGAAAAAGCCCCGCGATAGCGGGGCTCAGATATTATTTAATAGAATATTACAGTTCTACATTAAATTCGCCTGTAACCTCTATCGTTTCATCATCAAAATTAGTACCTGTAAAACTGAATGTACCTGTTATAAATCCATCAGAATTATTGGTAATAGTAAGCGAACCTTCATCAAAAGGATAAGCATCAGATAAGTTTTGGTACGCAATCATTGTTGCCGAAGCGCTGCCAAACTGGTAAGTACCCGGTGTGATATCAGCATCTACAAGCATCTGGATTGCCTCGCCACTAAGTAACAAGCCTATTATCTGTAAATTATCACCTGTTGGGGAAGCCTGTATATTTGTGAAATCTTTTTCAACGCCATCTACAACGGCTGTAAAGTACTCATCGCCGGGGTTTGTAACAGGTGTAGGGCTGCCTGTATAAGGCACATCGGTAAATGTACCGCCTGTTAGTACTACAGGCTCCATTTCCTCACCCGGCATGTTCCAGTAAACCGTACCGCTGAAAGTACCTGAAACCGTTTTGTTTACAGTATCAATATCTGTTATGATTATGCTTCCGTTGTAATTGTTTCCCGGCTCCGCATTAATATCTATATTGGTGTAGAATGACTGCTCTGAGATATTAGGGATATACATTATAGACGCCTGCTGGTTTGTATAAGTACCCTCCTGGCTGCCAAGAGCTGTTAAAGATACAACACTGCCGGTGGTGCTGGTGCTTCCGCCGCTGATGTTTAATACACCCTGTTCAAAAGCTGCCTGTGCAACAGAAGCTGTAAACTGTTGCCCGTCTATATTTACCTGGAAAGAACCACCCTCTGGGTTGTTATTGTTTTCTTCCCAGTTATCCAGAAACACAGGATCTACAGGTTCAGAATCACAGGATATGATGCCAAAAGTTGCAAATAATATCAATAAAGCTGATAAGATTTTAGTATTTTTCATAACAGTTATTAATTTTTAATCCCCAAATATAAAGTAATAATTTTAAAATGCTAAGATTTTTTTAAGACTCTTCGCAACAGGAAAATACCGGCCACAAAAAATACGGTAAGGAATATAACTGAATAGCGCATGCTGCCAAAAACCTGGTCTATAGCGCCATACAACAGCATACCGATAACAATACCTATCTTCTCTGTAACATCATAAAAGCTGAAAAAGGATGCAGTGTCTTTGGTTTCGGGCAAAAATTTTGAATATGTAGAGCGGGATAACGACTGTATTCCCCCCATTACAAGCCCTACAAATGCAGCAGTAATATAAAAATGTATGGGCAACGTAATGAAAAAGGCACAAACGCAAATTACAGCCCATATACTATTGATAATTATAAGTGTTTTAATGTTTCCGTAAGTTTTAGAAAGCCTTGATGTTATTACAGCACCACCCACAGCAACAATCTGTATCAGTAATATACTTATAATTAGTCCCATTTGTTTGGCGCTGCCTTCGCCCCATGCAATTTCTTCGGCGCCAAAGTAAGTGGCTACCAGCATAACGGTTTGTACAGCCATACTGTACACAAAAAATGCTCCTAAATATCGTTTTAATGTAAGGTTTTGCTTTAGCTGGCTCCATACTTTTTGAAGCTCCCTGAAACCGTTAAGCATAACATCTGTAGTTACTTTATTTTTACGGGTGCCTTTTGGCAGGTAATAATAGGTGTACTGGCTAAATATAATCCACCATATACCTACTGATACAAAAGACCAGCGCATCGCTTTAACAGCGGCTGGCTCTCCGGGTGAATCTTCAAGCCCGAAAACATCCGGGAACATTACCATTGCAAGGTTAAAAATAAGCAGGAAAACGCTACCTATATATCCCATTGAGTAGCCTTTGGCACTAACAGCATCCTGTTGCTCCGAGTATGCAATGTCCGGCAGGTATGAATTATAAAAAACAAGGCTGCCCCAAAAGCCCACAAGCCCAAAGAAATAGCATACAAGGCTCCAGTAAATATTTTCGAGGCTAAACCAGTAAAGCCCTATACACGAAAACGAGCCGAGGTAACAGAAGAGCTTCAGGAATATCTTTTTATTACCGGAATAATCTGCGATACCAGACAACAACGGCGATATAAATGCGACAAACAAAAAAGCAAAAGCAGTAGTAAAGCTTATTAAAGCGGTACCTTTTACAGACGTACCGAAAACGCTTACATCTGTCTCGCCCTCATTAAAAAGTGCATTATAAAAAATAGGGAAAACTGCTGAGGCAATTACAAGACTATATACAGAATTAGCCCAGTCATAAAAAGCCCATGCGTTTAAAAGTTTCTTACTCCCTTTTTCCGGTTGCTGCATATCGGTTGGTTTTAAGGCAATAAAAAAAGCTGCCCGTTAAGGACAGCTAATATATGTATAAATATTATATGCAGGTTTTGGTTACATAAATTTAAAACTTAACACCAAACTTGGCTGCTGCAGCTTTAGCATCCGGGATCTGGCTTTTGATATTACGTATCCTTGTGCTACTTGACGGGTGTGTACTTAAAAACTCCGGTGGAGCGCCTCCGCCTGAATTAGCCTCCATACGCTGCCAGAAGGCTATAGCATTATCAGGATTATAGCCTGCAATAGCCATTAGTATAAGTCCTGCCTCGTCAGCTTCGTTTTCGTGCTTTCTGCTAAATGGCAGCATTGCGCCAAACTGTGTGGTAATACCATATGCCTGCTGGTACAACTGCTGCGCTGTTTCGCTTTTACCCGATGTAGCCGCGGCTACACCTACTGCGCCAAGCTCCTGTATGGTGCCTGCGCTCATGCGTTGCCCACCGTGATTTAAAAGTGCGTGTGCCACTTCGTGCCCCATAACCGTTGCAAGCCCTGCTTCATTCTGAGCTATGGGCATTATACCGGTATATACTACTATTTTGCCTCCGGGCATACACCATGCATTTACCGCAGGGTCCTGCACCAGCTTATATTCCCACTGGTAACCTTCTAACGACTGTGACAGCCCTTTTGATTTAAAGTAGGCTTCGGCGGCATTCTTTATCTTCTGCCCAACCTTTGTTACCATAGCAGCCTCCTGCGTGCCCGAAACTACTTTATTTTCCTGCAGGAACTGATCATACTGCTGAAAAGCAACAGGAAACAGTTCGGCATTAGACACAAAATTAAGGTTTTTCTCACCGGTAAAAGGATTTGTAGAACAGGCACTTACCAGCACAAACAATATCCCTGTAAGTATTAGCACACTTTTTCTCATAGGTTATTTATTAAATTACATTCAAATTTACTAAATACCTTTAATATGTAATTCAGAAAAATCCTTAATAACCGTTAAACTATTGTGAATATTTAATTGTAAGTCTTCTAGCGAAACCACCTCGTTATCAACCTCTACCGATTTAATTTCAAAAGGCAGCCCTATAAGATTAATCTTAAAGCGGCTGTAAGGGGTTATGTACTTACCTTCTTTATGCTGGCGTATTACAATTTCCTTTTCTTTTCCTGTAAAGGTAAACGTGCGGAGGCTGTATCGCCCTTTGGTATAATCATAACCATCCTGAGCATCTTCAAATACTTTAGATACTTCTTTACCGTCTTTGTAATAGGCATCAAGCGTAAGCTCATCAAACTGTAGCTCGCCTACATATTGCTGTACCGGATATTTTGGTATTACCGCGCCGGCTTTTACAAAAATTGGTATCTGGTCGAAGCTTACATCTACCCACATTTCTTTCCCACCCGATACAAGTTCATTGTTCCAGTAATTATACCAGCTACCGCGTGGCACATACATCCTGCGCCCTACAGCGTTCGGCTCTAATATGGGACAAACCAGTATCTGGTTACCAAAAATAAATTCGTCTGTACGGTAATGTGTCTGCGCATCCTCCTGGTCAAAATAAACAAGAGGCTTAAGCATTGGTATGCCTTCATCAATATATTGCCAGAACATGGTGTACAGGTAAGGCAGAAACTGGTAGCGAAGCTCTATAAACTTGCGGGTTACATTTATAACTTCTTCATCAAATGCCCACGGCTCCTGGTCGCCATGATGGCCCGATGAGTGCGTGCGGCAAAAAGGGTGAAATACCCCAAGCTGAATCCACCTTGCATAAAGCTCTCCTGTTGGTTGCTCTGCAAAACCGCCGATATCACTGCCTGTAAAGCCCATACCGCTAAGGCTCATGCGCTGTACCTGAACGTTAGCCACCCAAAGGTGCTCCCAAGTTGCAATGTTGTCACCTGTCCATGACGATGTGTATCGCTGTGCACCCGAATAGGCAGAACGTGTTATGATGAACGGCCTTTTAGGATAAGAAAAACGCTTAACACCTTCGTAGGTTGCGCGTGCCATCTGTGTGCCATATATGTTATGGGCTTTGCGGTGGCTGCATGGGTGCCCGTCATAATCGTGCCTTACATCCAGTGGGAATGTTTTGGTGGGCACTTCCATAACGGCAGGCTCGTTCATATCATTCCATACGCCCTTAACGCCAATTTCAGATATCAGTTCCTTAAACAGGCCTGCCCACCACTCGCGCACTGCGGGGTTGGTATAATCGGGGAAGTTACATTCACCCGGCCATACCTTTCCTTTCATGTAAGGGCCATCCGCACGCTTACAGAAATAGTCGTTGGCTATTGCCTCATTATATACCCAGTAGTCTTTATCTATCTTTATGCCCGGGTCTATAATAACAATGGTTTTAAAGCCATCCTGTGCCAGCTCATCAACCATTCGTTTTGGTTCGGGGAAATAATCTTTGTTCCATGTAAAGCAGCGGAAACCCTCCATATAATCTATGTCAAGGTAAATTGCATCACACGGTATTTTAAGCTCCCTGAATTTTGATGTTATTTCTTTTACCTTGCTTTCAGGGTAATAGCTCCATTTGCACTGATGATAGCCCAACGCCCAAAGTGGCGGAAGTTCAGGCTTGCCGGTAAGATCTGTGTAAGATGTTACCACTTCCTGCATCTGCGGACCATAAAAGAAATAATAATTCATTTCGCCGCCATCTGCCCAAAAGCTGGCTACATTGCGGCGTTCCTGGCAAAAATCAAAAAAGCTGCGGAAGGTATTATCGAAGAAAACACCGTAGGCAATTTTTCCTTTAAGCCCTATGTAAAACGGCACCGACTTATATAACGGTTCCTGGTCTTTCTGAAAAGCATACTGGTCGGTAGCCCAGTTTTCAAGCCTTTTCCCTTTTAGGTTAAGGTGCGTTGCTTTATCGCCAAGTCCGTAAAAATTTTCACCGTCAGGAGAGAGCTTACTCATTTTTACGATGTTTCCACCATATTCATACGTTTCTTCCCAGTGGAAACCCTGCTCGTCTTCAAGCAGTACATTACCTTCAAGGTCGGTTATTTTAGAGCGGAGATCTTTACGGCTTATGTAAACAAGCAACTTGCTGGTTGTAACTTTATAAAAATCTTCTTCTTCGGTAAGCTCGAAATGGTTAAAGCCTCTTGAGTGGTTTTCATCAATGGCATACGAAAAATCATCGTTAAAATAGCCTTTGGTAGTAAACCTAAAACGGATCAGGCTGTCGCGAAAAACCGTAAGCTTTAAAATTACATCGTTAGATGTATAAAAATAAACGCTGTCAACTTCCTTTTTAAAACCGGTAACCTGTAACGGGTACTGGTCGCCTTTAAGTTCGAGTTCGGTATTTGTAATCATGGAGTAATATTATGTACAAAATCTTCAAATTTATAAAGTTACATCCATGTTACGCATACAGCATCTATATATTTTTAACGAAAACGTTGGCGTGTTAATAAAATTTATTTTTAATTACCCAGCCATTCCCTGAAAGCATTTACACGCTCGCGGCTTACTATAACCTCATCTTCGGTATAAGTAGGCAATATCACCTTAAGGCGGGAATTGGTGTAAACCACTATATCTTTCACCGCATCTACATTAATAATATGTTTGCGGCTTACCCTGTAAAAGCGTACAGGGTCAAGCTCTGCCTCCAGTTGTTCAAGGGTGGTTTCAAGCAGGTAATCCCTGTTATCATTGGTATGGATATACGTGCCCTTATTTTCACTGAAAAAACATTCGGCATCATCCGTATTTATCATCTTGAGGTGCTGCCCCATCTTTATCGCAAAACGCTTTTTATAGCTCTTTTCTATTGGGTTTACGAGCATCTTCTTTATTTCTTCGAAATCAAGCGAAAGCTTTTGCTGCTGTGGGCGGTGCTGCCTGTACTTATCAATGGCAGAGGCGAGTTCGTCTTCATCAATAGGTTTCAGCAGGTAATCTATGCTGTTCAGCTTAAATGCCCTTAGTGCATATTCATCATAAGCCGTTGTAAATATTACTGCACTATCAATAGTAACATTTTCAAATATTTCAAACGACAACCCGTCTGAAAGCTGTATGTCGAGGAATATAAGGTCAGGATGTGTATTAGCGGAAAACCATTCTACAGCCTCTTCTACCGAATGCAGCATTACCTGTGCCTGTACATCCAGTTTCTGTAATTTACGCTGCAACAGCCTTGCCGCAGGTTTTTCGTCTTCTATAATAATAACATTCATGTATATAATTGGTAAAGTTGGTTGTGTTTTAAATCAGTGATTAGTGTTGTTTTTTGCTTTGCGCTCTTTTTCCTGCCGCATAAGCTGGCGTATTTTGCGTTCTTCCCAGTTATTGCCTAAAAAGACTGTAGGCCCAAATGTACCTATGCCATGAAGCAAGAGGCCAAAACCCCAAAAGAAAGCCGTGCTGAATGCCCCGAAGGTAAAAAAGCTTTCTCCCTCAGCAAGGTTGGCATAATGCAACAGCAGTAAAAAACTGTTTACAAGAATGTAAGCCATCAGGTGCATATAAAACCCTTTAATGTTACGAACTCTTTTACTCGCACGGTCATAACGAATCTGTTCATCTAAATTATTCTCCATCTTACCTGAATTTTGAACGTTGTTGTTTTTCTTCTTCTAAAAATTTTTTCAGCTTTTTTTCTTCCCATTCCCTGCTCATAAACGGCATATAGCCAAATGCGGCAAGGCCGTGTATCAGTAGCCCGCTGCCCCATCCTATCATAGAAAACAGGAACCAGTAGTACTGCGGGGTGTAGTACAGGTTTAAAAATATAAGTATCGGGATAACAATGCAATAACACATCAGGTTAACGTAAAAGCCTTTAATGTCTTTTACCTTTTTGCGTGCACGCTCATAAGCGAGTTTATTGTTGTTTGCCTCCATAATTATTTCCATTTGTTTTGTTCCTGTTCCATGTACTGCCTTATCTTGCGGTCTTCCCAGTCTTTTCCTAAAAAAGGCAGGAAGTTAAATACGCTCATTCCGTGTACGGCAAGCCCTACACCCCAGCCCAGTGCAGGGTAAATAAACCACAAACTGCCGGGAGATGTTATAAGGTTAATAATGGTAAGGCCTATGTTCACTAAAATATATGAGCTTAAATGCCCGTAAAAGCTTTTGATTTCTTCTACTTTTTTCTGCGCTTTAAAATAGCTGCTTTCTGTTTCTTCAAATACCGGTGTTTCCATAATGGCTACTTGTTCTGTTAATATTGGTAGTTTTACCGTAAAATATTTTTCTGTCTGTTCTATTACCACCTGCCTTTTGGTGATTATGGCATAGCGGCTTATAATGTTTTGAAGGCCTACGCCTCGCCTGTCCTGCAATACTTCCTTCTTCCTGAAATCATTCTGCACAACCAGGTATCCCTTTTCCATAAAAATTTTTATATGAAGCGGTTTTTGCTGGCTCACAATATTGTGTTTTATAGTATTCTCTAAAAGCAGTTGCAGCGATAACGGCACTACCCAGGCACTGCTATCAGGAACATTATCAGGCATTTCAAAATGAATGCTGTTTTCGAACCTCATTTTAAGCAAATTCATGTATGTTTTTGCAAAAGTGAGTTCCTCCTGCACGCTAACCAGTTCTTTATCGCGCTGCTCCAGCACGTAGCGGTACACTTTAGATAATGAAGTTGTAAACCGCTGCGCACTGTCGGGGTCTTCCTCTATAAGTGAGCTTAGCACATTAAGGCTGTTAAAGAGGAAGTGCGGGTCTATCTGGTTCTTTAATGTTTCAAACTTTGCAGAGGCCGTGCCGGCAATAATCTTTTCCTGCTTAACCCTGTTTTCCTGGTACTTTCTGTAAAAATGAAATGCATGTACAGCAATACTGATAATCAGCGTGATTATCATGGCAACATAATAGTTGGAAAGCTTTTCTTCCTCAAAAAACTGTCGCAAGGTTTCACCTTCAATCACTACATCTTCAAAAATGCGCAGCAGGAAAATTACCGCGAGCGAAACTACAAAAGAACATACAAAACCGGTTACTACACGCAGCAAAGGCATTTTACCGGGAGGGAATATCTTTGCCATTGCGCCAAACACCATGCTATTGGCGGCATATAGTGACAGGGTATAAAGCATTGTGTATAAAAACTTTGTGAACAGGATAAAATCCCACACGAGCTCCTGCCCCGATGCAACAGCAATTATTGCCAGTACCACAAAGATGATAACCCCAAGCCCAAGTGCCCTTAAAAACTGTTTTACTGTTGCGTTAACCATAGCTCATATTATTTATTACATTCTTCCAGCTTTTGCTGTGCCCTGTCCTGACCCCAGTTAGGGTGAAAAGGTGTTTCAGGCTTAAAGTTAGCAAAAAGTTCTGCGGCGCGGGCAATTTCGGCACACATGGGTGCAGTATCATTACCAAAATATGCAGCCGCACCCATATCAAACTCTGCTTTACAAAATACCACGCGTGGGTTATCAGGTGCTATTTTCATGGCTTTAGCATACAAGCCGTTTACCTTTCCTGACAGCTTCATGCCATTTGTCATAGGGTCATAAGCTATCCATGCAGTGTGTATCATCGCCTGCATTACCAGCAGTTCGGCATTATCGGGTGCAATCATCATAGCTTTATCCTGTGCCTCCTGTGCTTTGGCAAGCAGCGCAGGTACTTTTTTCTTGTCTTGTGTGCGAAAAGCCTCTGTAGTATTAACAAGCGCCACATAATAAGACGGAAGCCAGTTTTGCGGTTCGGCGGAAGCAATACGTTCAAACACAGCCGATGCTTCAGCAGGTTTATCTTCGGTCCATAATGCGAATGCTTTTTGCATTCCTGTTTCAAACTGAGATTGTGCCATGGCAGTGTCGCAAGCAAGTACTAATAAGTAGGTGACAAATTTTTTCATGATTTATGATTTAGAGGTTGTTGATTATTTACATGACAAAGTTGCGGCATAACGTACTGCCGTAAAAATGTAAATTACCCAACTGTAGAATTTAGCGGATGAGTTGTAAGTTATTTAAGTAACTTTGGCGCATCTAAACCAATCGTTATGAAAAAATGGGTGCGCAACGGGCTTTTATGGGGAGTAGCACTTTATATTTTAACCATAATTGCGCTGCCGATGCTAGACGGCGAAAAACTCAGCTACTATAAAATTATAATGGGTGTACCCCTTTGGATAGCTGCGGGATTGGCAATGGGTTATTTATTTGGTAATAAAGGTACCGCTAAGAGGAAAAGCAGGAGGTAAATTATCTTTTGGAAGGATTTTCTATTTCGTACCATACAGCCACTTCGCTGCCATTACTGCTTTTAAGATAATCAGATTCGAAGGTAGAAATATAGCGCAGCCCTGCTTTTTCCAAAGCCTTTCGTGATGCTTTATTATCAGCATCGGCATAGGCACAGATTTTTTCAGCTTTTAATACATTAAATCCGTAATCTACAAACGCTATTGCCGATTCTGTAGCATAGCCTTTACCCCAAAACTGTGGTAACAGCCTGTAGCCAATATCATAAAAGATATCATGCCCGTTTACGTTGCGCTCCAGCTTTAAGCCCACCCAGCCTATAAATTCATTGGTTTCTTTAAGTATGGCAGCCATACGCCCTACTCCGTTATCTATATACTGCTGCCTTACATAATTTATAACCTTTCGGGTTTCCTCTATAGACTGTGTGGGATTTTTACCCAGGTAACGATGTACTTCAGGATTGTTATCCATAGCAAACATAGCTTCGGCATCTTCAGGCAGAAGCTCACGGTAATACAGGCGTTCCGATTCAAAAGGGGCTATAAGCATCGCTATTATATTTCTGCAAGAATATCTTTTGCCCGTTGGGCATCGTTATCATTTACATAGAGTTCAACAGCCTGGCCTATCGGGCTTAGCCCAACCATTGCACCCGACTGAATATTGTTTTTGGTAATTACTGCGATACCTGACTCCTCCAGCTTGTTCTTCGCTGAAAGCGCCATTACCTCGCTACCTGAAAATACTTTTACCATGATTGGTTATTTAATCGGTTTCTTCATCAAACTCTTCGTCGTCCATTTCAAAAAACAGTGGTTCAACCATTATCCTGTCGGCGAAAAACTCCACTCTTTCTGTTATAATATCAGTGAAAAATATACGCTGTGTTTTAGATATACTGTTGCTTAACCTTGTTAGCTTAGGTTCAAGCCTTACCTTGAGCATTGCTTCCAGGTCATCTACAATAAACATTTTTAACTGGTTAACATCATAACCTGCAGAGCCAAACATTTCATTAAGCCTGTTTGGAGTACCGATAAGCACATCTATGCCTACCGAAATCTGGTTTTTGTCATAATCGATATCGCCCTGTTCATAAACGCCATATACACGCAAATCGGTATAGCTGCCATACTGCCTGAACATTTCCTGCATTTCCTGCACTCGGGCTTTATCCTGTACTACTATAAGCGCACGCGGCGACTGCTCAAAAGCCTTTTCAAGCTTTTGTATAACATTAATTACTATTGCAGTGGTTTTGCCACCGCCATCGGGTGCAGCCACAACACAGTCGGCACCACTTTTTATAGTACCGAAAGTTTCTTTTTGCAACTCTGTAGGCTCTGTAAGCCCCGCTTCTTCAAGAGCCTTTTGCAGGCCGGGATTTATTTTTTTTAACTTCATTATTTATTGACTGAGTTACAGCCACCATTTTTCAAATTCTTTTTTTCGTGCTGCTTTGGTTTTGGGCATATCAGGGTTACAGCAATACGCATCATAATAACTTTGCCAACCATTTTCCCGGAAGGGAGAATCAATGCTAAACTCTCCTGCCCCTACATCTAAAGAGCCGCTATCGGGTATACGGAAATCGCCCCAGTTGCATTGCTTTGATTTGCCCGTTTTGTAACTCGTCCAGATGCCTTTAAACTGATTATTCGCAAAACCATCTGATACTAACATCAAAGCATCATATTCTGCTTTTCCATCTTCGCTAAATACAATATCAGTAATTAGTTCACCTTTTATTATACCACTGCTGTTTTGGTTACTGTCTTCATAAATCTCAACTTTACTTATAACTGTACCTGTTTTATATCCTTCTAATGTTGGTATTACCGGTTCAGCATTATAGTTTGCCTCTGTTATAGTTACAGTGCCTTTAAAATTACAAATGTTATTTTCAACCTTAGTTTTACCCTCAACATTATATTGCAAATGATTTATTGTACTCTTAGTAAATTTAGTAAAGTGTATTTGTAACCTTTGGTAGTTGTCTCCTATAAATCCAAGTATTTCCGGACGAATGATTTCTGTTCCCGAATCATCTTTTATCTTTTCCGCATTAAAAACCAATGAGAGGTCTTGCGACTGAAGTTCTTTTATAAGATCCTCCTGTGCACAGACACGCATTACTGAATAACAGCATACAAACAATGTTACAAATAATTTTCTCACTTTCATTTGCGTAATTACTTACTTGCAAAAAGTTTTACATCTGTTTCAGATATTTCTGCACTGCCTAATATAATAAGGCGTTCTACTACGTTGCGAAGTTCCCTTATATTACCTGTCCAGTCATACTCCTGCAACAGCTTAACGGCATCGTCTGTAAACTTTTTTTGTGCTGTTCCCTGTTCCGCAGAAATTTTTTCTGCAAAATGGTTCACCAGTAACGGTATATCATCGCGCCTGTCATTAAGCGCAGGTACTTTTATTAATATAACTGCAAGGCGGTGGTAAAGGTCTTCCCTGAAACGGCCTTCCTCAATTTCTTTTTTCAGGTCTTTGTTGGTTGCTGCCACCACGCGCACATCCACTTTAATATCTTTTTCGGCACCTACACGCTGAATCATATTCTCCTGAAGGGCACGCAACACCTTTGCCTGAGCCGGAAGGCTCATATCGCCTATCTCATCCAGAAAAATAGTGCCTTTATCTGCCGCTTCAAACTTACCTGCCCTGTCTTTTACAGCACTTGTAAAGGCACCCTTAACATGCCCGAAAAGTTCGCTCTCTATCAGCTCGCTGGGTATGGCAGCACAGTTAACCTCTATAAAAGGTGCAGCAGCACGCTCGCTTTTTTCGTGCAGCCAGTGTGCCACAAGCTCTTTACCTGTACCATTTGGGCCTGTAATGAGCACGCGGGCATCTGTAGGAGCTACTTTTTCTATAATATCTTTTATATGGCCTATAGCGCTACTATTGCCTACCATTTCATAATTCTTGCTGACTTTCTTTTTCAGCATTTTGTTTTCAGTAACCAGCGTTTTGCGGTCAAGCGCATTCCTTACTGTGTTGAGCAGGCGGTTCAGGTCTGGTGGTTTCGATATATAGTCATAAGCACCCAAACGCATGGTTTGTATGGCAGTCTCTAAATCACCATGCCCCGAAATCATTACCATCGGGGTTTCCGTTTTTATTTTCTTTACCGCCTCAAGTACCTCAACACCATCCATCTTGGGCATTTTTATATCGCAAAGCACAAGGTCATAATCTTCGTTCTTTATCTTCTCAAGGCCTGCCAGTCCGTCTTCTGCTTCCTCAACAGTATAAGTATTGCTCTCTTCTGTAAGGATTTTACCGAGCACACGGCGTATGGCGGCTTCGTCTTCTATAATTAATATTTTTGGCATATTTATATCCGGATTACAATTGTTCAGGTTATTGCTATGTTTTAAAATTATGGTATAATCAAAAGCCCGGCAACAATCTGCTTACTTTTTAACTTTTTTTAAAGTTTGCTAATACTTAAGCCATTTAAACATTTCTTTATAGGTTGGTTTCTTGCCATACATTAATATACCGATACGGTATATTTTGGCGGCAAACCAAACTACTGCAAAGAAGGTTATAAATAGTATAGCTACTGAAACCAGCAGTTCCCAAAGCGGTACACCAAACGGTATACGCATCAGCATTACTATTGGCGAGGTTAGCGGTATCATACTGAAAACAGTGGCAACAGTGCCGTGAGGGTCGCTTATTACAGTAAAAAAACCCACATAAACACCCAGCATAAGCGGCATTATAATTGGCAGCAGGAACTGTTGCGAATCGGTTTCGCTGTCTACCGCAGCGCCTATGGCAGCATATAAAGAGCTGTACAGAAAATACCCACCTATAAAATAAATAATGAAAGAGAAAAAGATGGTTAGCAATGGCAGCTTCCATATCTCGCTAAGATAAAGCTGTATGCCATCCATTGCCTCTTTAGAGGCTTCAGCAGCCTGCGGCTGTGCGGCTGCACCTACCTGTACACCAAACAAAGAACTCAATAAAAATATAAGCCCAAGCCCTAATATTACCCATATAATAAACTGTAATATACCTGCTAACGATGTGCCTATAATTTTACCCATCATCAACTTAAAGGGTTTTACTGATGAGATAATAATTTCAATAATACGGTTGGTTTTTTCTTCTATAACACTGCGCATTACCATGTTGCCATATATAATTACAAACATCATGATAAGGTAACCGGATATACCGCCAATAATTATTTTTATGATGCTGGCTTCCTTAAACGTTTCCTCTCCCGAAAATTTGCTCAGGTGTATTTTAGAACTGGCTTTTGCCTGTTCTATCTTATCATAATCAAAACCCAGTCCTTTCAGGTTATTGCGTGTCAGCTTATTATCAACCACATCTTCTATGGTAGCAACAAAGTCAAGGTTGGGCGAATCGTTGGAAATGTATTCTACTGTAGTGGCAAGTTGAGACAGGCTCTCTGTTGCAGGCACATAAATTAATCCTTCATACGATTCGCTTTCAGACACTTCTTTTTTAGCTGCATCCAAAGGCATAGCCGAAAGATCTGTATATTTTACATTCTTGCCGTCTTTAAAATCAGATTTAAGCAAACCTGCCGAATCATGTATGGCTACCTGGTTTACCTGGTCGCTGTTAAGCGTGGCAAGGTAACCTACCAATGCACCCATAGCCACCAGCAGCAGTGGGCTGAGAAACGTCATCACTATAAACGACTTATTACGCACCTTTGCGTTAAACTCTCTTTTTATTATAAGGGAAAGGCTCATAAATTACTGGCTTACGGTTTTAATGAATATATCGTTTACGCTTGGTATCTTCTCTACAAAATAGGTTACATTACCATGTTGCAGCAGGTATTGCAGCAAGTCGCGCGAATTGCCGCCGTCCGGTAGCTTAACCTCCAGCTTCAGTTCGTCATCAAGGGTTTTAAAGCTCGCCTGGCGGGTTTCATACTTAAGGTTGATATCTGCAAGCAGCGCCTGCAGGTTGTACGGAACTATGCCTACTTCAAAGGTATTGCTACGGTACTGGCGCTTAACATCGTGCAGCCTGCCCTCTATCAGTTTGTTCGATTTATGGATAAGCGCAATGTGGTCGCACATATCTTCTACACTCTCCATGCGGTGTGTAGAGAAGATTACGGTTGTGCCTTTATCACGCAGCTCCAGTATTTCATCTTTTATAATATTGGCATTTACAGGGTCAAACCCGCTAAAAGGCTCATCCAGTATCAGCAGCTTTGGGCGGTGCAGCACAGTAACCACAAACTGTATCTTTTGGGCCATACCTTTACTAAGCTCCTGAATCTTTTTGTTCCACCAGCCTTCTATTTCCAGTTTTTTAAACCAGTATTCCAGTTGTGCTTTCGCCTCGGTTTTACTAAGGCCTTTAAGCTGTGCAAGGTATAGTGCCTGCTCCCCTACCTTCATCGATTTATATAGCCCGCGCTCTTCAGGCATATAGCCAATATGGCTAATGTGCGAGGGGTTTAGCCGCTCACCATCAAGCCACACTTCGCCACTATCGGGCATGGTTATCTGGTTGATTATGCGTATAAGAGATGTTTTTCCGGCACCGTTGGGGCCAAGAAGCCCGTATATACTGCCTTTGGGCACTTGTAAGGAAACATTGTTAAGCGCAGTATAATTGCCATATTGCTTAACAACATTATTAACTTGTAAAATGGATTCCATTATTTGGCTTGTGTTTGCAGATGTAAATATAATGATTAATGTGTGGCTGTAAAATGTTTTACAGCTATGCAATTTGTTTAGGCTTCTTGTCCGCAGGTATAGGAAAACCTACCTTAAGTTATGTACCGTAGTTCAGGTAATCATTAGTAATAAATGGCAATTATATTAATGTTGCAGCTATTTTAATACTGATCTGATAAAAAATCCGGTGTAAGAAACAAAATAATCATGAAAAATAGTTGCTATTACTACAATACAAATTGTTCTCCATAGTATTCCCAAAGGTTTAAATTTTTCTTTTGCTAGCTGGTAATAAATTATGGTAGGGAAAAGAAAAGCGACAATTATGTGAAGAATTGTCTTTGCATAATACATATTAATGCTCGTAGCTTCCGGTTCTATGATACTTATAAGGTTAATTATCTGCTGCCAAAATACCACTACCGCAGCTACTATAACATGTTCAAAAAAATTATATTTCATCCTCCTGAAGAACAGGAACCCAAGTGAAGCATATATGGGTATAAATGTAATGTAGGTGGCCTTATAATGAAAGTTATCCTGATGTTTACCCATCCAAGACTCTACAAAAAATATTACCGCAAACATGAGCAGCAACAGGTAAAATATATTATAGTACTGCACGCGCTTGCCTTCTATGTACTCTTTTGCCATGTAGCCAGGACGTATAAATAGTGCTTTAAGGGTATAAAGCATACCCCTGTCAAGGTGCCACACCCCATGTATTAGGTCGTGCATTAAAAAATGTTTTGCGGTAATCCGGTGCGTATTTGCTTTCTGACCGCAAGCAAAACAAAATCTACCGGCAAGTTCAGTTCCGCAATTAAGGCAATTGTTGTGTTGCATAGCTGATTACAGTTTTTCCAAATATAAAAAAACCCACCCTTATTTGCACAAGGATGGGAAAAATTGCTATGAAAAAGAAAAATCCACTAGTTAACTAGTGGATTCAAATTTAAAAAATTATCTTAAATTATGAAAACATATCTTTAACTTTTTCAAAAAAAGATTTATCCGACTTTTCCGGGTGCGGAACAAAGTTTTCATCTGTAAGTGATTTCTCAAAAAACTGGCGCTGTTCGCGGGATAATGTTTTGGGTGTCCATACGTTAACATGCACTAAAAGGTCGCCGCTGCCATAGCTGTTTATGCTTGGTACGCCTTTGCCTTTAAGCCTTAATATCTTACCCGACTGTATGCCTTCTTCCAGCTTTATGCGTACTTTACCGTTAACGGTTTCAATATCTTTACTGGTACCCAGTGCCGCCTCGGCAAAACTTATGTACAAATCAAGATGAAGGTTTTCGCCTTCGCGCTTAAGTGTTTCGTGCTCAACTTCTTCTATTACTACAATAAGGTCGCCCGGTATGCTGTTGCCGCCCGGGGCATCATTACCCTTACCGGAAACTTTTAATTGCATCCCGTCTGCCACACCCGCAGGTATTTTTATAGATACGGCATCATCAGCCATAACCATACCCTGAGCATCAGCCTGTGGCGGCTTGCTTTCAATAATCTGTCCGCTGCCCCCGCACACATGGCAGGTGCTTGCCGTTTGCATACGACCCAGTATGGTATTGGTTATTTTCATTACCTGGCCGCTGCCGTTACAGGTAGAGCAGGTTTTATAGCTAACGCCCGGTGCCTGCACCTTGCGTTTTACTTTTATTTTCTTTTCTACACCGTTTGCAATTTCTTCCAGTGTAAGCTTTACTTTAATACGCAGGTTGCTGCCTTTAACACGGCGCTGGCCGCCACCGCCGCCAAAGCCTCCGAAACCGCCAAAGCCTCCGCCAAAAGCACTGCCGAATATATCGCCAAACTGGCTGAATATGTCATCCATATTCATACCGCCACCGCCGCCAAAGCCGCCGTTTTCAAAAGCAGCATGGCCGTACTGGTCATAACGGGCTTTTTTATCAGGGTCGCTCAGTACCTCATAGGCTTCTGCAGCAAGCTTAAAGTTTTCTTCAGCCTCTTTATTTCCCGGATTTTTATCAGGGTGAAATTCGATGGCTTTTTTGCGGTAAGCCTTTTTTATCTGCTCTGCACTTGCACTTTTGTCTATGCCCAGTATTTCGTAATAATCTTTCTTCATTGCTTTTTAAGGTTTCTTCAATTTCCTTCTTAGTTTCCTAACACAACCTTAGGGAAACGTATTATTTTATCGCCCAGCTTATATCCTTTCTCCACCACATCTACAATTTTGCCTTTAAGCTCGTCTGCCGGGGCAGGTATCTGTGTTATTGCCTCTGCAAAATCTGCATTAAAATCATCTCCTGCCTTTAGCTCTACCTGCTCCAGTCCTTTAGACTTTAAGGTGTCCCTGAACTTATTATGTATAAGCTCTACTCCTTTAAGCAGTGCTTCATCCTCAGTTTTGGCAATTTGTGCCATAGCCCTGTCAAAATCATCAAGTACAGGCAGTAGCGCAAGCAAAACTTCCTGATTGGCAGTCTTAAAAAGCTCTACACGCTCTTTAGATGTCCTTTTTTTATAGTTCTCAAATTCTGCAAACAGGCGTAAAAATTTATCTTTTTCAGCAGCAAGCTCTTCTTTTAGTTTCTGCTCAGGGCTAAGTTCTTCTGCCGAAGGTATAGCCGTTTCATTTTCATTTTCAACAACTTCCTGCTCCTGCTGTATATTTTCTTGGTTTAAATCTTTTTCTTTGTTTTCAGAATTTTCCTGGCTCATATTTCTAAATATTTTCTTGAACATTTACTGTAAAATTGTCTGACATTGAAATGCAAAAGTATTGCCAAAAAAAATAAAATGTCAAATTGTCACAGGCTTATTTTGTAACTTTAGTACAATAACCAATGTAGCTGAATTAAACTATGACTGTAAGGCAATTTTACCTGCTGCCCTTTTTTGTGCTTGCAACACTGATTTCGTGCAAAAACGAAGGCGATGCCCCCGAAGCCGAAATTGCAGAGCCTGTGGAGGCAAAGACAATTCCGCCGGCCTCGCAAAAATATGTAGCCGATACTTTGGTTTCTGTAATAGAATGGACCGGCTCTAAGCCCACAGGTACTCATAGCGGTACCATTAGCCTGCACAAAGGCAATATCTTTGTAAAAAATGATTCGCTGGAAAGCGGCAGCTTTATACTGGATATGGCAACCATTACTGTAACCGACCCTAAAGAAGGTAAAGAAAGGATTGACCTTGAAAATCATCTTAAAGGATTAAAGGAGGGTAATGCCAATCATTTTTTTAATATTAAAAAATATCCTACGGGTACTTTTGAAATTACTGGAATAAAAATAAAGGACAGCCTTAATATGATTGAGGGTAACCTGACCCTGAAAGATATTACCAAGAATATTACCTTTCCGGCTAAAGTGGCTGTAACCCCTGATAGTGTAAAAATTGAAAGTGAGGAATTTACTATAAACAGGACTTTATGGAATATAAATTATTCGTCTAAGAGTGTATTTGAAAACCTGGGCGATAAGTATATTAATGATGATATTAAGCTGAAAGTTAAAGTAAAGGCGAAGAAAAAATAAGAATTACTTACAGTAACATAATTTAGGCGTTAAAGCAATTATTTCTTTAACGCCTCTTTTATAGCTTTTTCTAAAGAAAGATATTTAAACTGGTAACCATCGCCAATAATTTTGCGGGCGCTAACATTCTGGCTGCTTAATAAAATCTGGTGCATTTCGCCTAAAACCGCTTCAAGCATAAACTTGGGCACATTAGGCATAAAAAATGGCATATTTAGTACTTTTGCAACAGTTTTCATAAGCGTTGCATTGGTAACAGGATATGGCGCAACTGCATTATAAACACCGTCAAGTTCATGCGTAAGTATATAATAGTAAATACCTACCAGGTCCTGAATATGTATCCACGACTGCATTTGCTTACCCGTGCCAAGCGGAGAGCCAATACCCATTTTTACAGGCTTAGCCATTTCTGTAAGTGCACCCCCGTTACCCGAAAGCACAATACCTGTCCTTACTTTGGCGACTTTAATATCCAGCCTTTTTATCTGGTCTACAGCTTCTTCCCACTTTTTTACCACATTGCCTAAAAATGAATTATCCGTTTCGGTGCTGTCTTCAGAATATACTTTTTCCTTACTGTCAGGATAGATACCTATAGCCGATGCAGATATAAACTGTTTTACCTTGTTAGGCTTGTTTTTTAGCAGGCTGTACAGCACATTGGTAGAAAGTACACGGCTTTCCAGTATTTCCTGTTTGTAAGCCTTAGTCCACCTTTTAGATACCGAAGCCCCTGCAAGGTGAATAATAGCATCTACATCGTCAATACAGTTCTCATCTATATTACCATTGTCAGGATTCCAGTAGAAGCCGCTGTAGCGTTGCTCGCTTTGCAGTTTATCTTCCGAAGTGGTCAGGTAATTTATATACACACCATTTTTAAGCAGGAGCGAAACAAGTTCATTGCCAATCAGCCCGGTGGCTCCCGTTACTAACACTCTCATGATTCCTATTTTTAACAAATATAGACGTAACCCTGATATACAAGCTATAATTAAAAGTTAAATAAACAAGCCTTTAACTATTGTTTTAGAAAGTTGATGTAAATTATTTCGCTTTGATTGTCCATTCAAATTCCATTACCGAAACGGTATCGCCACTTTCATCTTTACCCTGTGCAGTCATCCATACAGTTTGCCCCTCTCCCGTTGCAACAGCATCAGCAATTACCTGCTCCGCCATATCACCCTGCATGCAACTGAACGTTATCCGGCCTTTGGCTTTTTTGCTGAATGTAGCTTTATTATTGGCAACCAGCATTGATATTTTTTTACCGCTCCGGTTTATATGATACATCATTAAAGCTCCCGTAGTCAGTTCGGCCGCCATGGCCTGCACTGCAAAATACATAGAGTTAAATGGGTTTTGGTTGAACCATTTATGCTTTACTGTAGCGGTACAAACCGAACCACTTATCTGCTTAACACGAACTCCGCACCAATAAGCAGAAGGTAATTTAAAGAATAAGAATGTATTTAGTTTAGAAGGTGTAAACTGCATAATAGCCTAATTTTAAACGAATATACTCATTATTTATGTAATAAACACATTGCGTCAATTTGTTAAAATTTTGTTAAATATCAGTACTTTGTATTGCATAATACCTTTTTACAAACATATATTTGCATAGAATATTAATAGCTAATAACCTGTACTATGATAACAACAGCCGACAAGAACGCATCCATACTGCTTCAGATAAGTACCTTTACGCAGTATTTCTTTCCATTGGGGAACTATATATTCCCTGTATTGATATGGAGCATGAAAAGAAAAGAATCAGAGTTTATAGATAAGAACGGCAGGTCTGCCATTAACTTTCAGCTTAGCCTGCTGGTTTACTTTGTGGGTATACTGCTAATTGCTTTACCGATATTACTGTATAGCATATTTAACAACACCAGCTTTATATTAAGCAATAACTGTAACTGGATTGCAGAAGAATTTACAGCAGGTAAAATAACTACTATAGTAATTATAAGTGTTGTTACACTTTTATTATTTGCCGCACTTAAAGTGATAGAATTTTGCCTCGTTATTTATGCTGCGGTAAAAAACAGCAACGGCGAAGTTTACAAATATCCGCTAACCATAAATTTTATAAAATAATCAGCCAACGCCCGTAAGGGCAAATTCAATCATCAATCATCAATCATCAATTAAAAAACGGACAGTTTATGAAAACAATGTTAGTAATTGCTGCACTTGCCCTTAGCGGTATGGCAGCCACAGCTCAAAATGCAGAAACAAGAAATGTTACAGGTTTCAATGCAATTAATGTTCAAAACGGTATAGAGGTAATTTATACCCACGGAAGTACCGAAAGTGTAAAAGTGGAATGCAGCAGCCAGAACCTGCCTTATGTAATAACCAGGCTAAAAAACAACACATTGCACATCAGCCTTGTAAAAAGTGACACTGATGTACCGGCAGCAGGGCCGGTTAAGGTATATGTTACCGATAATGACATGGCACGTATAGAGGCTTCGGCGGGGGCAATGGTAAGGGTTACAAATGAAATTGACGTTCCCCGGCTATCGCTTGAGCTTAAAACGGGTGCCATGTTTAACGGTAACATCAATGCCACTGAAAAGATGGTGCTAAAAGCAAAATCGGGCGCGGCCTTTAAAGGGAGTATAGTAACAGGCGAACTTGTTACCGATATTCGAAGCGGGGCACATGCAAAGCTACTGGGGCATGCAGAAGAAAGTGATATAACCTGTATTGGGGGTACATTAATAGCCGGTACTTTTACTTCTGAAACGGCAGACATACAGGCTGTAAACCTGTCTTCTGTATCCATTAACGTTAAACAGAAAGTAAAAGCCAATGCTGATAATTCTTCTGCCATAAGCTACTCCGGTACTCCCGACGAGGTAATTTTAGCAGAGAATACCTTTGCAATGAAGAGAAATTAATGATTTGGCGCCATATAAGCCACAAAAAATAATTAAATGAACGACATTAAATATAAAGCCTATGAATATTGAGAACACTAAGGCACAAATGCGAAAAGGGGTACTCGAGTTCTGCATACTTTCTGTACTAAAAGAGAAAGATGCTTATACTTCAGAAATACTCGACACCCTTAAAAACGCAAAGCTGCTTGTTGTAGAGGGTACGGTTTACCCGCTGCTTACAAGACTTAAGAACGACGGATTGCTCAGCTACCGCTGGGAAGAATCTACCTCGGGCCCGCCGCGAAAGTACTACGGACTTACCGATGAAGGAAAAGAATTTTTAAAAGAACTTAGCATAACCTGGACGGAATTATCCGATGCAGTAAACATAATAACCAGCCAAAACGCATAGCCATGAACAAAACAGTCAGTATAAATTTAGGAGGTTTTTTCTTCCATATTGATGAAGATGCCTATCAAAAATTAAATCACTACTTTGATGCTATACGGCGCTCGCTTGCCCCTGATGGCAAAGATGAAATTATGAGTGACATCGAAGGCAGGATTGCAGAACTTTTAAACGAAAAACTGAAGAATGACAAGCAGGTAGTAAGCATTCGCGAAGTAGAAGAAGTGGTTGCCATTATGGGCGAGCCGGAAGACTACAGGATAGATGACGAAGGCCCTGCACAAAAAAGCACAGGCGGCAGCTACTACAGCACAGGCGGATATGTACCGCCGCGCACCAAGAAGTTTTACCGTGATGGTGATAAAGCCATGATTGGCGGTGTTTGCGCCGGGCTTGCACACTACTTCCGTATAGACCCGCTTTGGCTTCGCATAATATTCGTGATATCGTTGTTTATATCTTTCGGTGCCAGCGTGTTCATCTATATACTCCTTTGGGTACTTATACCTAAAGCGATTACCACTACCGAAAAGCTTGAAATGACAGGTGAGCCGATAAATATTTCTAACATCGAAAAAAAAGTGCGTGAGGAGTTTGAAGCTTTAGGCACAAAATTTCAGAATGTGGATTATGAGAAAATGGGTAACGATGCCAGGCGCGGTGCGGAACGTGTGGGAAACGGATTAGGCAGAGTTTTTACGGCAATATTTAAAGGCTTTGCCAAACTTATTGGTGCGTTTATTACCATATTTGCAGCAGTATCTATAATAGCTGTTGTTATAATGTTCTTTATTGCCTTGTTCTCTTCATCCTTACCGGGCCGTTCTATATGGTTTCCGTATGCCGACGGGTTCAACTACACGGGCACACCTATATGGCTGATAGGGCTGCTGGGGCTGTTTGCCATAGCAATACCCTTGTTTGTGCTTTTCCTGTTAGGGTTAAAGATACTGGTAGAAAACCTTCGCCCAATTGGTACTATTACAAAAACAACCCTCTTATTATTATGGATAATTTCTATTGCAGGGCTTATTTATGTGGGTGTTGCAGAAAGCAATGAAGTAAGCCACAGGGGTAAAACATTCGAGCGTAAAGAGCTTACCATAAACCCTACCGACACACTAAACATTAAGTTTAAGTACAACAGCTATTTCAGCAAAACGTTGTATAAAGAAGATGAGTTAAGGTTTACGCAGGATATGAACGGTAATAACATTATCTATTCTAATAACGTTTACCTGTACATTATGAAGACAGACGAAGCGGTTCCTTACCTGCAAATAGAAAAAATATCTTTGGGTAACTCAGCGTCTGAGGCACGCGAAAGGGCAGGTTTTATCGATTATAATTTTGTAACTGAAGGAAATACGTTAATTTTAGACAATTATTTCATAACAGGTTCAGAGCACAAGTACCGCGGACAGCAGGTAGAGCTGTACCTGTACCTTCCGGAAGGCATGGTGTTTTATCCTGATGCAAGCGTGAAGGAATATGACGATACTGATAATAGCTTTTTTGACCTGTGGTTTGACAGCGAAAATGTTTATCGTATGGAAGAGCAGAATGTAAAATGCCTAACATGCAAGGAGCAGGCCGGTGAAGAAGAAGGCGAAATGATGGAAGAGAATATCAACCTTAGCGGCGCTTCGGGAAACATAAAAATCAACGGGGAAGAAATCAGGGTTAACCTTAAAGATGATAAGGACAGCCTTAACATCAGTATTTCGGGCACAAGAACTAATAACTAAAAAATAAGAGCCATGATAAAAATAATTGTACAGGTAACTAAATTAATTATTGGTGCCATTGTAGTATTACTTTTCGGGTCGTGCAGTTTTGTGCAAAATTCTGTAACAGGTATTCCGGGTAGTGGTAATGTAACAACACAG
>CEQG01011304.1_pt1 | contig 24414 bp, 22 predicted proteins | sample 350301 | NCBI WGS metagenome assembly CEQG01 (sample SAMEA2621242, study PRJEB7988) | marine metagenome | isolation source: saline water (ENVO:00002010), including | reverse complement strand
TAAGATTCCTCCTATCGTCGGAATGACAAAGTGCTGGTAAAAGCACTTTTGAGACAGCCCCTCTGTTTTTTATTTAGTTTATCTTCATTGTCCACCCAAAGGTGTCTTCAGCACGTTTGTATTGCAAATCGGTAAGCATTTTCTTTAAGCGTAGCGCAACAGGGTTTTCCTGCTTTGGCAATTCATAATACTTATCTTTATAGCTAAAGCCGACAATAGGGTTAACAACTGCTGCTGTGCCCGCACCAAATATTTCTTTTAAAGAGCCATCTTCGGCGGCGGCTATAAGTTCGTCAACGAGTACAGAACGTACCTCTACATTTATATTTTCACGCTTAGCAATGTCTATAAGGCTTTTTCGCGTTACCCCATCAAGTATCCTCTCGCTTGTTGGAGCAGTATATAAAGTATCGTTTATCCTGAAAAATACGTTCATGGTGCCGGCTTCTTCCAGCTTGGTATGCGTGGCATCATCCGTCCAGATAATCTGCTGGAAGCCCATTTCATTAGCCAGTTTGGTAGGGTAAAACTGTGCAGAGTAGTTACCTGCTGCCTTTGCAGCGCCAATGCCGCCGTTTGCAGCGCGGCTGTAATGTTCTGCTATAATAACCTTAACCTCGCCGGAGTAGTAAGCCTTAGCAGGAGAAAGTATGATCATAAAGCGGTAAAACTGTGCAGGTGCCGCAATTACTCCCGGCCCGGTTGCTATCATAAACGGGCGTATGTATAAAGAACTGCCTTCACCGTGCTTTACCCACTCGCGGTCAATATCTATTAGTTTTTTCATGCCTTCCATAAAAACTTCCTCAGGCACTTCTGGCATGGCCAGCCTTGCAGCCGATTTATTGAAACGCCTGTAGTTTTCATCGGGCCTGAAAAGCCATACATCGCCCTGTGCATCTTTGTAGGCTTTCATACCTTCAAAAATAGCCTGCCCATAATGGAAAACCTTAGCAGACGGGTCTATCAAAAATGGTTCGTAAGGCTTTATAACCGGTTTTTCCCACACGCCCTGTTTATAATCGCATATCAGCATATGGTCTGTAAACGTATTGCCAAAGGTGAGGTTTTCGAAATCAACAGCGCCAATTTTGGTGGTTTCGGCTTTATTGATGATGATATCGTTTGTAGCTGAATTGCTCATCAAGTTAAATTTGGTGGTAAATAATTAAGTTGTGTTATGCGCAAATTTAAGAAAAAAACCATGTTGGGTAGGGGATAGCAGGTAAATTTAGTTAAAGGTGTTTTGTTTATATTTGATTTTAATGTTACAGAACCTGATTTTCAGGTCGTGTATTTGCAGAAATTTATAAATTTGTGAGATAAAATTTTAATTCTTTTAAAAAATGAAGAAAGTAATGGTACTGGCTGCTGCCCTTGCGGTTTTTACAGCCTGCAAAGATGATAAACAAACTACTGTAGAAAGCGATAGTACAATAATAGAAACTCCGACAGATACTGTAACGGTAGATGTTGATACACTTGAAGGAGCTGAAACAGGTGCAGATGCCGAAGCGGAAGCTGCCGGTAGCGCTGAAACGGTAACTACAGAAAATAATGCAGCAAAACCATCTGCTAAATATGCTGCTTTCGGCGATAAAATGGTGGCTGATAATGCCCTTACAAAAGAACAGATGCTTAAAAAATACAGTTCATTAAAGCCGGGCGATACTATTAATGTAAAGTTTAAATCGACCATTAAAAATGTTTGCCAGAAAAAAGGCTGCTGGATGACGCTTGATATGCCGACAGGCAAAGAATCTTTTGTAAGGTTTAAAGATTACGGCTTTTTTGTGCCGCTTAATGCAGGCAGCAGGGAAGCAGTAGTTAACGGTAAGGCGTTTGTAAGTGAAATATCAGTAGCAGAACTTAAGCATTATGCAAAGGACGAAGGCAAAAGCCAAGCCGAGATAGATAAAATAACCCAGCCTAAGCTTACCTACGGTTTTGAAGCTAACGGCGTACTGATAACCCAATAATGAAAAGTATATCAGCAGTGTTGCTTTGCCTTTTGCTTATTACAGCATGTAAAAAAGAAGCAGCGGCAGAGAAGGAAGGTGAAACCACCGCTGTAGCAGCCGACACTACAGCGCAGGACAAGGAAGAGCTTAAAATGTATGAAATGTCGGAAATGGCAGCGCTAATGGAGCAGATGTATGCAGAGAACATGATGCTGAAACAACGTATTGTAAGCGGCGATACCCTTGGCAGTTTTCCGCAGCATTTCCTTAAAATACATGCTTCTGCCATGACAGATGAAAGCGAGAATGATGCGTTCTTTAAAGAGCAGGCAGCCATTTTTATTAAAGCACAGGAGCTTATTTATAAAGACCCGGATAACGCCAGGAAACATTTTAACGATGCTGTTTCAGCCTGTGTGCAATGCCATGAGCAGAAATGCGGAGGGCCTATACCGCGCATAAAAAAATTGTATATAAAATAGTGGAGAGAGAAATAATAACTACTTCTGATGGTTCTGTAACCATTTACCTTCCGGAACTAAAAGAAACCTATCATTCTAAGTTCGGGGCCATACATGAGGCTTATCACGTATTCATAAAAAACGGGCTGGCACATTTAAGTGGCCGGCCTGTTTCTGTATTAGAAATGGGCTTTGGCACCGGGCTAAATGCTTTTATAACTTATCTGGAGTCTGTTAAAAATAATCAGGAAATTCATTATACAGGCATAGAAGCATATCCTGTTGCTGCCGATGAAGCGGCAAAGCTTAACTATGTAGCACAGTTAAAAGCTGAAGAATACACTGATGTTTTTAACACCATGCACAGTGCGGTCTGGGGTGAAGAAGTTAAAATTAACAAAACCTTTACACTTTTAAAGCGGCAGATACGTTTTGAAGATATAGATGATGAGGCACTGTATGACATAGTTTATTTTGATGCTTTTGGTTATCATGCACAGCCCGAGTTGTGGAGTACAGTAATATTCAGCAAGATGTATAACGCATTGAAACCGGGAGGAATACTGGTAACTTATGCCTGCCGTACCCTTATAAAAAAAGCGATGCAGGAAGCCGGTTTTGTAACTGGGAAACTCCCCGGACCACCCGGTAAAAGAGAAATGCTTACAGCAACAAAACCTTAACTTTGAGTTAAAAAATTATTATATTAAAAATTTAACACAGTAAAAATTATCATATTGCTGATATTTGTATCAAAATATTTATTACATTTACATACGTTCTTATCACCTACTAACATTAATTAATAATTTGTAAAAGAATTATGCCCAGAAGTATGTTTAGTTACACAAAACAGGTTTTGGTAAACGTGAGTTTTGACCCGAAGCTGTTTTGTAAAGAAGTAGAAAAAGCGTTAAAAAGCCTTTTGCCTTATGAGATCGATCAATTGCTGGAATGGCTAAAAACTTTTACTAACGGAAAGCCTGAACTGCAAGCGTGCCTTACTAACGTAGAACAATAAACAAAAGAGGAGCCACTGGCTCCTCTTTGTGCTTTTATAGAGTAGGCTGCATTTACTTTTTTTGCAGTGGGCTTGTAATTTCTACATTCTGAAAGGTTATAGCACCCCTAACCACCCCGGCAATAGTGCTCCTTAATGCTTCTATAATGTGCAGCTTTAGTTCTTTTTTAGAATAGATAAGGCTAACCTCTCGCGATGGCCTCGGCTCTTTAAAGTGGCGCAGCTTCTTGTTTGCTTTATCTCCCATATCAAGCGTGTGCAGGTAGGGCAGTAGTGTCATCCCCAAGCCTTCGTCAGCAAGCTTTACAAGGGTTTCAAAACTGCCGCTTTCAATCTGAAAATGATTGTCGTTGCCAAGCCCTTTTGCCTTGCAAAGGTTTAATATATTATGACGGAAACAATGCCCATCCTGCAACAGCAGTACATTGTGCAGGTTCAAGTCAAGGTCTTCTACTTCAAACTCTTTTTTGTTGTATGCCGGTATGTTCTCCGGTACATAAGCTACAAAAGGCTCATAATAAAGTACAATTTCCTTAATGGTTTCTTCATGCAGCGGGGTTGCTGCAATCGCGGCATCAAGTTGACCGTTCTTAATCATCCTGATGATTTCTTCGGTGGTACGTTCTTCAATTATTAGGTTAACCTTTGGGTACTTCTTTATAAAATTATTCATGAACATAGGCAGCAGGGTTGGCATTATAGTAGGTATTATACCCACTTTAAAATCACCCCCTATGTAACCTTTCTGCTGGTCAACAATATCTTTAATACGTCCCGATTCATTTACAATATTCTTAGCCTGGCTCACTATCTGTTCGCCTACAGTAGTAAGCTGTATCGGCTTTTTGCCCCGGTCAAAAATTTGTATATCCAGTTCTTCCTCCAGCTTTTGTATCTGCATACTCAGCGTTGGCTGCGTAACAAAACATTTTTCTGCTGCAAGCGTAAAGTTTTTATGTTCTGCTACCGCAAGTACATATTGGAGTTGTGTTATGGTCATGGTATAAATTTTTATGATAAAATTATAAAAACTATTGATATGATCTATATTATTAATGGGTAAATTTGTTTAAATTTATGGTATAAAAACTTACAAACACACCAAAAAATCTTAGTTATATGAAAACAAAAAAACAATCGGAGGCTACAAATATTCTTGGCCTTCCTGTTAAAGAAGCCGGCGTAATAGCAGCCGAATTAAATATACTGTTATCTAACTTCCAGGTATATTATCAAAACCTTCGCGGCATTCACTGGAATATACGCGGTAAAAGGTTTTTTGACCTGCACATAAAATTTGAAGAGTTATATAATGATGCGCAGCTAAAAATTGATATGGTTGCAGAAAGGGTACTTACGCTTGGCGGGACACCGCTGCATACTTTTGAAGATTATATAGCCAATAACAGGCTTGAGGTAGGTAAAGATATCAGTAAGGATGTAGACGCCGTTCAGCTCGTTATTGCATCACTTTCTGACCTGCTTAAAATTGAAAGGGTAATACTTGAGGAATCCGATAAAATTAATGACGAGGGTACCAACTCTATGATGAGCGATTTTATTAAAGAACAGGAAAAAACCATGTGGATGATGAAGGCATGGTGCGAAGAGGAAATTTAAACAAAAACTCTTTAACATCTGTTTACCTGCTCTTGTAAAAATTGCTATCTTCGTATGCATGAAGACAGCAGTTAAAGTAACACTATTATTGTTCCTGTTCTTCCTTACGATGCCTACGGTTATTAGCATTCTTGAGGAAGATTCGGATGTTTCCTGCGCTTATAATATAAGCGAGGAAGAAAATGAAAGTGTGCTCCAGGCTGTAAACACATTATCGCCTACTAATGTTTTTACTTTACTGCCTAAAATAAACAAAACATTAAAAATAAACTTATATAGTCTCCGCAGGCACACAGGTGTTTGCGGAGATATTTTTATACCCCCTCCCGAACCGGCATAAGTTAAGATGAATCAATTGCTGCTTTAGCGGCTTATGTACAGTATTTTAATTTCCGGTTATGTCAAAAAAAGAAAATGTTTTTGCAAACCTAAAGTCCGATTTTCCTTCAGGGCTTGTGGTTTTTTTAGTAGCCCTGCCTTTGTGCCTGGGCATAGCGCTTGCTTCGGGTGCGCCACCGCTTTCGGGTATCCTTGCAGGTGTAATTGGCGGCCTTGTAATAGGCTCATTAAGTAATTCAAATATAAGTGTTTCAGGGCCTGCTGCCGGGCTCATATCCATAGTACTTACTGCTGTGGCCACACTTGGCTCGTTTCAGGCGTTTTTGCTTGCTGTGCTGCTCTCAGGGGTGTTGCAGGTAATCTTAGGCTTTTTAAAAGCGGGCAGCTTATCTAATTATTTTCCTTCAAATGTTATAGAGGGTATGCTTGCCGGTATTGGTGTTATTATCATACTTAACCAGTTGGAACATGCCGTTGGTTATGATGAAATAGGTTTTGAAGGTACGGTATCACTTTTCAGGCTCGATGGCGGCAACCCGTTTTCTGATATCCCACAGATTATCAAGCGTTTTCAGTTTGGTGCAATCATCATTGCAGTAGTTTCACTTATTATCCTCATAATGTGGGAGAATGTTAAGGCGCTTAAAAAGCTAAAGGTGCTGCCGGGTGCATTAGTTGCTGTACTGGCGGGAATACTCATCAATGAATATTTTGTTAGAACGGGTAACCCTTTGGCGCTGGAGCGGTCACACCTTGTAGCATTGCCGGTACCTGAGTCTTTCCAGGATATAAAAAGCGTATTATTAACGCCTGATTTTTCTGCTATCGTTAATCCGCAGGTGTGGGTTACAGCAATTACCATAATGGTAGTAGCCTCTGTAGAAACATTACTTTGCATAGAAGCATCAGATCGGATGGATGAGTTGAAACGCTACACCGATACCAACCGTGAACTTAAGGCACAGGGTATAGGCAACATGCTTAGCGGGCTTATTGGCGGGTTGCCAATAACATCTGTCGTGGTAAGGTCTTCTGCTAATGCAAGTGCAGGTGCCCGTACTAAAATGTCCACGATCATTCACGGTACGCTGTTGCTGTTATGTGTGCTGACTATACCTACGATGCTAAACAAAATACCATTTGCTACCCTTGCCGCAGTACTGCTTGTAATTGGCTATAAGCTGGCGCGGCCTGCAAAGCTTATCCATTTCTGGAAAAAAGGTATATACCAATTCGTGCCATTTATCGCAACACTTATAGCCGTTGTGGCTACAGATTTATTGCGCGGTGTAGCCCTCGGAATGATAATCAGCGTTATATTTGTACTTAGGGGTAACCTTAAAAGAGCATATAACTTCAGGAAAGAGCAGTACAAAGAAGGAGATGTTATCCATATAGACCTGGCACAGGAGGTGTCTTTCCTTAACAAGGCAGCTATAAAGGCAACCCTGAATGAAATACCTGAAAACTCGAAGGTAGTAATTGATGCATCTGAAACGGTTTACATAGCGTATGATGTACTCGACCTTATAGAGGAGTTTGCCACGGTAAAGGCAAAAGAAGAAAATATTGAAGTAACGCTTATAGGCTTTAAAACGGCTTATGAGTTACAGAATACAGATAATAATAATGTTTTTGTTGCACATAACAACAGCGGCAAAGCAAGAGATAAAAAACAGGATATATACTAATACAACACGATAATGAGCACAGACTTTTACAAAAAGATTATTGATAACAACAAAATATGGTCGGAAAACAAACTTTCTGAAGACCCTGATTATTTCCAGAAACTGGCCCAGGGACAGTCGCCACCTTTGTTATGGATTGGCTGTTCAGACAGCCGCGTACCTGCAAACGAGATAATAGGGGCACAGCCGGGTGAGGTTTTCGTGCACCGCAATATTGCCAACATGGTTGTACACTCTGATATGAACATGCTGAGCGTGCTTGATTATGCCGTGAATGTGCTTAAGGTAAACCATGTTATTGTGTGCGGGCATTATGGCTGTGGCGGTGTTAAGGCTGCCATGGGTAACCAGTCAATCGGTATTATTGATAACTGGATAAGGCATATTAAAGATGTGTACAGGCACCACAGGGTGTATTTAGACTCTATAGTAAACGAGCATGACAGGTTTAATGCTTTTGTAGAGATAAATGTAAAAGAGCAGGTATATGACCTTGCCAAGACATCTATAGTGCAGGGAGCATGGCGTAACGGGCAGGAACTTTGCCTGCACGGCTGGGTGTATGGGCTTGACACAGGTATTGTAAAAGACCTTCAGGTTAACCTTTGCGATAACCACGACCTTGATAAGGTTGACAGGCTTAAGTTTTAGTTTACAGGATAAAAATATATACAGGCTGTAGGAACTATAGTTTTTACAGCTTTTTTTATGCCTCTTCGTCAAGGTTTTCGTTAAAGACAGAAGGCAATAACTGCGGTATAAATTTAATAAGCAGCGGAAGCAGCAGGCTGCCCCCCGGCAGCAGGAATATGGTTAAAGACGGTACAGTTTTGCAAATTTCAAGTAATTGCTTTTTTACCTTCTTTTTTTCTCCTGCATTAAGGCTGCGGTGTGCAGAGTGGGTTAGCAGCAGCATAAGCTCTCCGTTGTTGCTTAGCTCTTTAATAAGCCGTTTCCTGTTGCGGTTAATCAGCAGCATAACGTTTTGCGAAGCATGGTCGTAAAAATGCTTAACAGGGTTAGAATACTTAAAATAGGGGATATGGCTGCGGTACAACTTTATAAATACATCAAAACCTGCAATGCTTTCTGCGGCTGCCTGCTCATTAAGGTTAAGGCGTGCTGCCAGCGTATATAAAAATTCGATTTCAGCCTGTTCCGCCGCGCCGTCACTCCATATTGCCATGCCTGCAATATCTAACAGGTAAAGCCTTTCCGGCTCCGATTCAAAATAAGATAGCTGCAACGCCTCTATGTCATTTGCAGCCACCTTTGTGACTTTGGTATAACGAACAGAGGCTTCAAACAGCTTTATCAGCAAATCGTCATACGTTGTTTTTTTAGACTTTATATTCAGCGCTGCCAAAGCAAGGCCCACTACAGTTTCCTCCAGTTTTTTCAGGTAATTTTCGGGTATATGCCCGTTGATAAGATATTGGCGGAATGCCAATACATCCATGAACAGCAGCGCATTGGTAAGTATGTGCGAAAAATTACGGCTGATGATATTGTCATTCGTTTTGATGCGCTCATCAAGTACGTCTTCCAGTTGATGCGATTTAGGAGATGCAGGCAATACTTTTTTTAAGAACGAGTATCCTTCGGGTGCCATGTGCTCATAAAAGGCAATGGCTTTATCTGTAAAAGCCTTTGCATCTGTACTCTCTGTAATGCTGTACATGCCATACAGGCTGTTTAATAATGCCGCCTTTATTGCTTCTTCGGCTGTCCAGCCTTTAGTTTCTTTTTCTTCAAGAAAATCTGTAACGGCTACATATCCATAAATAAAGCCACTATCCCTTACGGTTTTATAAAAATCGTGAGGCGCAGTATCTTTTGGGAACTGCACCTTAAGCCGGGCAAAATATTTATCTATCCATCCGCTGGCCGAAGGGTTAATCATGGCTTGTTTTATTTACTGCAAAATTATAAACTTTTTGCCAACAAGCCAGGCAAACTATAGTTATCAATTTATTAGATGCAGGAGCTTACAGCTTAAGCATTCCGTATTTAAGGATACACCATATAGCCCTGAAGCCATCTTTGTAGTTTATCTTTTTACCTTCATCATAGGTACGCCCGTAATAAGATATACCAACCTCATAAATACGGACCTTCTTAATCCGGGAAATTTTAGCAGTAACCTCCGGCTCAAAACCAAAACGCTTTTCTTTTAAATGCAGCGACTTAAGCATGCCGGCATTAAAAAGCTTGTAGCAGGTTTCCATATCGGTAAGGTTGAGGTTAGTGAACATATTCGACAAAAAGGTAAGGAACTTGTTGCCTATGGTGTGCCAGAAGAACAAAATGCGGTGCGGGTTGCCGCCAATAAACCGTGAACCATAAACCACATCTGCATAGCCATCTGTAACGGGCTTTAAAAGTATGTTATATTCTTCGGGGTCATATTCAAGATCTGCATCCTGAATAATGATATAATCGCCTGTAGCCCTTTTTATACCCGTGTGAAGTGCAGCACCTTTGCCTTTATTAACAGAGTGTTTCTCAAGTATTATATTATGCTCTGCATTATCTTTTATATATTGTTGGATAACAGTATAAGTACTGTCAGAAGAACAATCATCTACTATAATAATCTCTTTGGCAATATCATGAATAAGCGATACATTTTTTACCTTATCCAGTAGCAGGTGAATGGTATTGGCCTCATTATAAACCGGAATGATTACAGAAAGCTTAAACATGTTCAGAAAACTTTTGATAGGTTTTGGTTCTTTCACTGTAAAACTTCGCCATTAATAGTAGTACTGCAGGAAAGAAAATAATTGTAAAACGGTCTCCCTCAAAACAGGAAACACCTGAAATTAGAAGTGTGTACAGTATGTAAACGCTTACTACACTATAAAAAGGTGAGGTTTTGTACTTAAAAAGATATAGCATTGCCAGTATAAAACCGGAAACTGAAAACAATAAATTCTGAATTCTGCTGGCTAAAAGCATCCCCCGCCTTAAGAACTGATAATAGCCTTTATTATGTACATTGCTCATTACATTTAAAGAAGAGCTATTAGTAGTTATATTGTTCCACAGATTGACAAAATAAGCTTTAATAAGATTGACTTTATTATTCTTTAATTGATCCTTTAAATCAGCCTGCGCAACATTTTTTGCTTCATGATGTGTAAGGTTTAGCAAGTGTGGCATTCTTGGGTTCTCATATTTCGTAAAAGTTTTTCCCTCTTTATAAAGAAATGCCCTTGTACCAATATAACTGTATAGTGTAACATTATCTATATAACTTATGGTAAAGTCGCCATAATCTCTTTTTACCATAGCACACTGAATGTAAATAAGCAAACCACATAAATAGATTAAAAGTGCCGCAGGTTTTAAAGCATTTTTAAAGAGCGGCTTTATAAAAAATAAAACTGCTATGATACTTAAATATTTCGCCCCGGGTTTAATTAATACCGATGCCAGTAAAACAGTAATTGCAAAGGCAAGATATCTGAATGTTTTAGTACTATACCATTTGTCAATAAGATAAAAAATAAGCAGCATACAGAACGTAAACAGGGCTTCTGTGAGTAAATGAAAAGTCACTGATACACACCCTACTAGTGTAAAGAAGGCTAATACAAAATAAAAAGCCTTTCGCGCGGGCAGTATTTTCTTTATGAGGCTAAACAAAAGTAAGGATGTACCCAACCATGCAATTACATTTATGAAAAAGCTAAACTTATATATAACACTGTCTCCAAACCCGAACAGGTACGGAATACCTGTTATTGCCGACATTATTAACGGGCGGTACGGGTGTGATTTTAAATCGTGGTATAAAAAACTTGCAGCCTCACGATAATTATCAGAGTCGGGAAAAATAAAAGTCTGTGCATTAACATCTAAGGCAAAATATAAAAAGGCTACCCAAAGTAAACCGATAGTTGCTAATACATAATAATACTTTCTGCCTTTTAACTCCATTTAAGCGAATCAACATTAATTCCTGCAAATAAACAACATTCGGTTTATTAATGCTATAATTAGGTATTTAAAACTATATTTTAACGAGATATAGCTGCCAAAATATTAGTATTTCCATAACAATAATTGTGATTATGCTAACATGGCAGCCTTTATATATATATTAATTTCGTTTGAATAAGTAACAAAACATAAATTCTAAACAACCTTAATTATGAAGAAGACACCTTTTTTTAGTAAAATTTTTATGGGGGCTGCTGTGCTGTCGCTATCGTTAGGTACAGTATCTTGTAAAGATGACAAAAATGACCCGGCTGAAGTAGCTGAAGAGCAGAACGAAGAAAAATTTGATGATAATGAGGCCAAAGAAGATGACTCTGAATACCTTGTTATGGCTGCAGAAGTAGATATGAAAGAAATTGAGCTTGGAAAGCTTGCCCAGCAGAAAGCTACTAACGCAGATGTAAAAGCATATGGCCAGATGATGGTTACCGAGCACCAGAAAGCTTCAGATAAAACTAAGGAGCTTGCACAGAAAATGAATGTATCGCTGCCAATGGCACTTACAGAAAAAGGACAGGAAGCCTATGATGACCTGAATGACGAAACCGGAATGGACTTCGACAAGAAGTATATTGATATGATGGTTGACGGACACGAGAAGACTATCGACAAAATGGAAGACGCATCTGAAAATGCTAACAGCGAAGAAGTTAGGATGTGGGCTGCTAACATGCTGCCAACTTTAAGGCAACACCTTGACAGGGCTAAGCAGCTTAAAGAGCAGATGGATAATAACAACATGTAATAGTGGTATAATAAAATTGCTATGAGAAATCTTTTATATATAATTGCCGTTATTCTTATTGTAGCCTGGGCTTTAGGTAGTTTTGCTTATCATGTGGGCAGTGCCCTTATACACCTGTTGCTTTTAGTAGCAGTAGTAATGATATTGCTAAACTTTTTCCGGGGCAGGAGGCTCTAAAATAAAACGGTAAACATAAAGATAAAGCCGCCTTAGTATATACTGAGACGGCTTTTTTGTATATTGGAATTATCAATTTATTTAGAAAGGATAACTGTTTTCTGCCACTATTTTGGCAGCAATGGTTTCCCTAAGCGCTACCACATTTGGCAGGTTGATATATTTTGTAAAGCGTTTTAATCCCATTAGCATCATGCGCTGCTCGTCGCCTTCGGCGAAAGAAGCTATGCCTTCTTTACCTTTTGTGTTTACAAGGTCAACAGCATGATAAAGGTAAAGTTTTGCCATAGCTATCTGCTCTTTTGCATTATCCTCACCTTTTGCTTTCGCCAATTTTTCAGTGCGAAGTATTGCAGATTCCGCCATATAGATTTCGATAAGCATATCTGCGGCAGCCATAAGTAGTTGCTGGTGCTCTTCAAGGTCAGGCCCATACTTTTGCACAGCACTACCGGCAACCATTAAAAAGGCTTTCTTCAGCTTGACTATCATTTCCTTCTCTTCTGCGAAAAGCTCAGAATAGTCAGGAGTATCAAATGATGGTATGCCCATAAGTTCTTCCGCTACTTTCATGGCAGGGCCAAGCAGGTCAACGTGGCCTTTCATGGCTTTTTTAATTAGCATCCCTACCGATAGCATACGGTTTATCTCGTTCGTCCCTTCATAAATACGGGCTATCCTGGCATCCCTCCATGCACTTTCCATCGGGGTATCTTCGCTAAAGCCCATGCCACCAAAAATCTGGATACCTTCGTCAGAACAGTTTTGTATGTCTTCAGATACCGCTACTTTAAGTATAGAGCATTCAATAGCAAATTCCTCAACACCTTTTAGTTCAGCATCCTGGTGACTTTCGCCATTTGCAACACGTGCCGCAATTCGGTCTTCTATATTTTTAGCTGCACGGTAGCTGGCACTTTCACCTGCATAGCAGCTGGCAGCCATCTCGGCAAGTTTAGAGCGTATAGCACCAAAATTGGCAATAGGTGTTTTAAACTGTACCCTTTCGTTAGCATATTTAACCGAATTGGTAATAGTGCGGCGTTGTGCGTCAAGGCAGGCAGCCGCAAGTTTAATACGGCCCACGTTAAGGGCGTTCATGGCTATTTTAAAGCCATTACCGCGCTCGCTTAGCATATTCTCTACAGGCACTTTGGTTTCATTAAAGAAAACCTGGCGTGTAGAGGAGGCCCTGATACCGAGCTTATGCTCTTCTTCGCCAAGCGATATACCGTTAGAAAGATCATTTTCTACAATGAAACCGGTAATATTTTTATCATCTTCTATACGGGCAAATACAATGAACAGGTTGCAGAATCCGGCGTTTGAGATCCACATTTTTTGCCCGGTAATTTTGTAATGTGTACCATCTTCAGAAAGTACCGCTTTTGTTTTACCTGAATTAGCATCACTACCGGCACCCGGCTCAGTAAGGCAATAGGCACCAAACCATTCGCCTGAAGCGAGTTTTGGTACGTACTTTTGTTTTTGCTCTTCAGTACCGTAAAGGGTTATTGGCATGGTACCAATACCCGTATGCGCACCAAAAGCTGTAGAGAAGGAACCTGTAGCCCCACTGATATAATCGCACACCAGCATAGTGCTTACAAAGCCCATGCCCAGCCCGCCATATTCTTCCGGAACGGCTACACCAAGAAAGCCAAGCTCTCCTGCCTTGCGCATGGTTTCCTCAGTAAAGGCATAATCTTTCTTTTCAAAACGTTCTTTGTTAGGCCACAGTTCGCGGTCTACAAACTCCTTGACAGAGTCGCGCATCATTAATTGCTCTTCCGAGAAATCCTCGGGAGTAAAAATATCTTCGGCTTTTGTTTCTTTAACAAGGAACTGGCCGCCTCTGGTTATATCGCTCATAACAGGCCCCCTAACCCCCAAAGGGGGTAAAAACCTATTAGGGGTCAATAGGATTTTTAGTTATACAATAATATCTATATCTTTAAAGAACTCCCCCTTAGGGGGTTGGGGGGCTAATACACTTCATATATCCCCGCAGCACCCTGGCCGGTACCCACACACATGGTTACCATTCCGTATTTGTTGCCCCGGCGTTTCATTTCGTCAAATAGCTGAACCGAAAGCTTAGCCCCGGTACAACCCAGCGGGTGGCCAAGTGCAATAGCACCGCCGTTAACATTCAGTATATCAGTATTTATGCCCAACTCGCGCACTACGGCAAGCGATTGCGAAGCAAAGGCTTCGTTAAGTTCTATCAGCTCGATGTCCTCAAGTTTTTTATCGGCAAGTTTTAGTGCCTTTGGTATGGCTTTAACAGGGCCTATACCCATTATTCTTGGCTCTACACCTGCTGCGGCATAGCTTACCAGCCTTGCAATAGGTTCAAGATTAAGTTCTTTAACCATTTCTTCGCTCATAACCATTACAAAAGCTGCACCGTCACTCATCTGCGATGAGGTACCTGCCGTTACCGAACCATCAGCGGCAAACACAGGTTTAAGCCTGCCGAGTGCTTCGACAGATGTATCAGCCCTCGGGCCTTCATCTTTGGTTACCGTATAGCTTCTGGTGGCTTTTTTACCATTACCATCAACATAGGTTTCCTCAACGGTAATAGGTACTATCTGTTTGTCGAATTTACCTTCTGCCTGGGCTTTAAGTGCTTTTTGGTGCGACTCATACCCAAACCTGTCCTGGTCTTCGCGGCTCACGTTATATTTTTTAGCAACTGCTTCTGCTGTTAGCCCCATACCCCAGTAATAATCTTCATGCCCGTTTTTGGCAGCCTGGTAATCCGGCACTGGTTTGTAGCCCCCCATCGGTATATAGCTCATGCTTTCGGCACCACCGGCAATAATGCAGTCGGCCATACCGTTTTGTATCTTTGCTGTAGCTATAGCTATGGTTTCAAGCCCCGAAGCACAATAACGGTTTACCGTTACACCCGGAACATCTTCCACCTTAAGCCCCATAAGCGAAATAAGGCGGGCAAAGTTGAGTCCCTGCTCGGCTTCGGGCATGGCATTGCCAACAATAACGTCGTCTATCCTTGTTTTATCGAGTTGTGGCAGCTCATCCATCATATACTGGATTGTCTCTGCCGCCAGCTCATCCGGCCTTTTAAACCGGAAGACCCCTTTGGGCGCTTTACCCACTGCGGTCCTGTATGCTTTTACTATGTATGCTGTTTTCATTATCTGCCCCCTGTCCCCCAAAGGGGGAATTCCTATCAGGGGTAATAGGATTTTATGATTAACCTCCTAAGAGGAATGTATAAGAACATCATTAATTCCCCCTTTGGGGGTTAGGGGGCTATTTAATTTCTCAACGGTTTCCCCTTCGTCAACATATGCTGAATACGTTCAAGTGTTTTGCGTTCGCCGCAAAGTGATAAAAATGCTTCACGCTCCAGGTCAAGCAGGTACTGCTCGCTCACAAAAGTCGATTCGCTCAGGTCGCCGCCCGCCATAACATAGGCCAGTTTGTTGGCTATTTTCTTATCGTGTTCGCTTATGTAGTTACCGGCTTCCATACTGTCGGTCCCCACAAGGAACATACCCAGTGCCTGTTTACCCAGTACCTTTACATCATTGCGTTTTATTGGCTGTGTGTAACCCGCTTCTGCAAGCAGCTTTGCATGCTTTTTAGCTTCGGCAAGCTGCCTGTCTTTATTCACTACGATGATGTCTTTGCCTTTTTGCAATATGCCGGTATCAAAAGCTTCATAAGCCGAGGTAGATACCTTAGCCATAGCTACGGTAAGGAAGTATTCCTGTAATACGTTAAGTTCCACATCATTTTTGTGGAAGTTATCCGCAGCGCGCAGTGCCATCTCTTTAGAGCCGCCGCCGCCCGGTATAACGCCTACACCAAACTCCACAAGTCCTATATAAGTTTCAGCCGCCGCTACTACTTTATCAGCGTGCATGCTCATTTCGCAGCCACCGCCCAGCGTCATACCGTGTGGTGCCACTACAACCGGAATAGCCGAGTAGCGCACGCGCATCATGGTGTCCTGGAACATTTTGATAGCCATATTCAGTTCATCATATTCCTGCTCTACCGCCATCATAAATATCATACCGATGTTGGCGCCCACGCTAAAGTTGGCAGCCTGATTGCCTATTACAATCCCGTCATATTCTTTCTCGGCAAGGTCTATGGCTTTGTTGATGCCCTGTAGCACACCGCCACCAATTGTATTCATCTTAGAGCGGAACTCAAGGTTCAGTATACCGTCGCCTAAGTCTTGTATAATAGCATCGCTGTTGCTCCATACTTTTTTGCTTTCGCGGATGTTGTTCAGGATAATAAAGGCATCCTGCCCCGGTACTTTTTGCTGCGATTTAGACTGCAGGTCGTAGTAGTACGTGTTACCGTCTTTCACAGTATAGAAACTACTGTTGCCCGAAGCCAACATATCGTTAACCCACTGAGCCGGTTCAAGCCCTTCAGCTTTTATTATTTCGATACCTTTTTCTACACCAACGGCATCCCATATTTCAAACGGGCCATTCTCCCAGCCGAAACCGGCTTTCATGGCATCATCTATTTTATAAAGGTCGTCGGTAATTTCAGGAATGCGGTGCGATACATAAGCAAACATGCCCGCAAAGTTTTTACGATAAAACTCACCGGCCTTGTCAGTGCCTTTCACAAGAACCTTAAAGCGGTCAATCGGCCTGTCTATGGTCTTGGTTTGCTCAAGAGTGGCGAAAGAAGCTTTTTTCTGCGGTCGGTATTCCAGCGTGTCAAGGTCTAATGCTAAAATATCCTTATCCACTTTTTTATAGAAGCCCTGCCCGGTTTTGCTGCCCAGCCATTTGTTCTCCATCATTTTGCTGATGAACTCCGGCAACTTGAACAAATCGTGTTGCTCATCATCCGGAACGTTCTCGTAAAGTCCGTTTGCAACATGTACCAGCGTATCAAGTCCCACAACATCTACCGTGCGAAAGGTTGCCGACTTTGGCCTGCCGATAACAGGGCCGGTAAGCTTGTCAACTTCCTCAATGGTAAGGCCCATTTCCTTCACCTGGTGGAAAAGGCTCATGATGCCATAAATACCAATACGGTTACCAATAAATGCGGGGGTATCTTTGGCTACTACCGAGGTTTTGCCCAGGAATTTTTCGCCATAGTTATTTAAGAAGTCCAGTACTTCCTGAGACGTTTCAGGGCCCGGAATGATTTCGAAAAGTTTAAGGTAGCGCGGCGGATTAAAGAAGTGTGTGCCGCAAAAATGCTTTTTAAAATCTTCGCTGCGGCCTTCGCTCATAAAGTGAATAGGAATGCCGGAGGTGTTTGATGTTATCAGTGTGCCCGGCTTCCGGTGTTTTTCTACCTGCTCAAACACTTTTTGTTTAATGTCGAGCCTTTCTACCACCACTTCAATTATCCAGTCGGCTTCGGCAATTTTAGGCATATCATCATCCATGTTGCCTGTTTTAATACGCGATGCAAACTTTTGGTGGTAAATAGGAGAGGGTTTCGATTTAAGCGCATTTGCCAAATGCTCGTTTACCAGGCGGTTTTTTACGGCTTTGTCCTGTAACGACAGGCCTTTTTTCTGCTCCGCTTCGGTAAGTTCTTTAGGGGCAATGTCCAGTAAAAGAACTTCGACCCCAATGTTGGCAAAATGGCAGGCAATGCCTGAACCCATAATACCCGAACCTAAAACGGCAACTTTTTTAATTATGCGTTTCATGTTTCATTTATAGTTTTTTGGTTAGGCTTATAAAGCCTGTTATTTGGTATTAGCTGTTGTTTCTTCGTTGTTAAACACCTGCTTTTCAGAAATCAGGTTGTTTATAAGTTCGGCTACTTCTATAAAGTGATCCATTTTTTCCTGAGATACATGTTGTTTTACTACCTCATTAAATTTTAAAACCGTGTTTTTAGAGAGTTCCCTTTTTTCAAGCCCCAGCTTAGTGAGCTTTATTATTACGCCCCTGCCGTCAACAGGATTCTTCTTGCGCACTATAAGCCCTTTATCCTCCATGGATTTTAAGGTGCGTGTAAGGCTTGTTGGCTCCATACCCATTTGTGGCCCCAGGGCGGTAGATGATATGCCGTTCTCTTTATCAATAGATAAAAGGGCAAAGCCTATAGACATGGTTGCGCCATATTTACCGGCTTCCTCATTATACATCCGTGCTACTGCCTGCCATGTGGCTCTCAGTATATAGTCAATTGTCTTCTCTTTCATGTAGCTGTGTTTTTCAAAGATAAGAAAAATTTAGTATGCACGCATATTAAATTTAATTTTTTATTTTAAATAATTATTAAGAATGTTATTTGTTTGATGATGCTTTACTGTAAATATAGCAATAAAAGCCAATTTATGCCAATAAAATACCCCTTAAGCATATGCCTAAGGGGTACACAACTAACTAAACTAAATGTATGTAAAACGTTCCTTGATTGATGGAAAGGAAACTCTTGATTAAAACATGCCGCCGCTGCTTTGCTTGGTGTTATCATCGCGCTGCCTGCGTTGCATGGCCCTGTTTTTGCCGCCGCCAAAACGGTAGTTAATACCAAAATAAACGGTGCGGCTCTCCCAGCGGAATTCGCCGGTTTGAGGGAAAGGGTCGGTACCCTCAAAACCATATCGCATGGTATTGAACATATCATTAAACCTGACGCTTATAGACATCTGGTTGTCCAGAAGTGTACAACGCGCGCCTGAGTCTATCTTATACATTTCTTTACTGTCATTCTGCACACCATCTACTGCGCCACGGTAAAACCCGAACAGCAGGAAACTTAACCTGTCATTTACCCTGAAGTTACTGTTAAGCCTTGCATTAAATGCGGCTACATCTACTTCTTTAATAACAGTCTGGTATTCATCCGTAGTGCCGGGCACAAGCTGCGCTACCGCACCTTTTTGTGATATACTGCTAAAATCTACTGCAGGTTGTATATCCCACCATTTTGCAATCTTATAATTAGCGGAAACATCAAAGCCGTATGATTTATTGCGGTCAAAATTATCAAAGCTCATAATAAGGTCCTGTGTGTTCTCTGTTGTTTCGTCAGGATACAGCACACGGCTTATCTCGTTGTTTATAAACCTGTAAAAAACACCTGCCGTTACCGAAGAGCCCTGCCCGAACATCTTGGTATAGTTCATTTCGACTGAACTTGTAAACTGCGGTTCGAGGAACTGGTTACCGTAAGACGTAAGCAAAGGCGTGGCAAATTCTCTTATGGGTTTTGTCTGCTCAAGGCTCGGCCTGTCCACACGGCGGCTGTAGCTTAACTGGAACATATTGTTCTGGTTTAGCGTATAGGTTAAATATGCCGAAGGATAAACGGTTATATATTCATCTGTAAATGTTATTTCTCCGCGGTTAAAGTTAGCTTCTGCTTTGTAGCTTTCAAAACGAGCGCCAAGCTGGTAGCTTATCTTCTCAAACTTCTGCCCAAAGGTTGCATACGCCGAATAGATGTTCATGTCATACGTATAGTGCGAATCCTGCAGCGTTGGGTTAGGGCCTGAGTAAGTGGTGTTATAGGTGTTTTCGTTACCTATTATCCTTGCCTCGGCACCCAGTTCGAGTGTCGATCTTTCGTTTATCGGATTTACATAGTCCAGGTTCAGGGTTATGTTTTCGCCTTCATCCACTATGTTGTCGTTATATTCGCTGGTTTCAGTTCCTTCTGTAGTGGTAAACACAGCATCCTGAGTGCCGCGTGCATCGTTATAATTACCTTCAAAATCAAGTGTGTGTCCTTCCTTTGCAAACTTGTGCTTGTAAGCAAGGTTGTAGGTGTTGTTACGGTTGTCGCTGTCGTATCGTGTAATTTGGTTTATATCATTAAAATCGGAATTCATCGGGTACATAATATCTACACCCACAACACCAAGCCCGGTGCCATAATTCTGGTTGGTATAAACAGATAATGTATTGTTATCATCTATATAATAATCCATCCCGAATTTACCCAGGTATCCTTCATTGTCGTTACTGATGTCAATAATCTGGCGTGAGTTAACATCTCCTCTAAAAACATTACCATCATTAAAGTATCTCCCGAAGTTAGAGCCAACGTTGGTAAAGAAGTTTACTTTGCCCACACGGTAGTTCATATCCAGCGAGTTATTGTATTTTGGTTCTTCACCAAAGGTTATACCTGCATTAAAGTTACCGTTAAAACCGTTGTTGGTGTTCTTATGCAGTATAATATTAATGATACCGCTCATACCCTCGGGGTTATACTTGGCGCTGGGGTTGGTAATAAGCTCTATCTTTTTTATAGAGGTGCTGGGTATCTGTTTTAAAAGTTGAGCCGGGTCTATATTGGTAGGGCGTCCGTCTACCAGTATCCGCACATTTTGGTTACCCCGTAAAGAAATATTGCCGTCCTGGTCAACATTAACCGTCGGTATGTTATTCATGATTTCTGATGCCGTACCACCTGCGGTGGTAAGGTCGCGCCCCACGGTTATTACTTTACGGTCAAGTTTTTGCTCAATGGTAGAAACCTCTTTTACTATTTCTACCTCGTTAAGTGTTGTGGCTTCTTCCTCTATAACAATGGTACCAAGGCTAATGCTCCTATCTGTTTCTGTAAGCTTTGCAGTAAGTGTCTGGGTTTTGTAACCCATAAACTGCACTTCTACCGTATAGGTTTTAAGCGGTAAGTTCTTAATTTCGAATGTACCATTATCGGCAGTAATGGCTCCTGTTACCGTTGTACCATTTTCTTTAACCACTATGCTTACATAGGGCAATGGCTGTGCGGTTGCTTTGTCGTTTATTTTTCCTGAAATACTGCCCGCATTTTGGGCATAAAGAGTAATGCCCCCGAAAAGGAACACTAACAGTAGTCTGAAATACATGCTCGTTTAATTGATTGATGATTGATTGATAACCATAAGACAACAACAACAGCCATTTGTTACAGGTATCACACAAAAAAATAAAAATATTTTTTGCATCAGGCTTAACAAATTTTTTAAACACTCGCCTTTCAGGGTGTTGGTAAATTATGTTTATCTTTGCACGCTTAAAAAACAAAGTAAAATGGCATTATCACAAATTTTAACTTCGCACATCGAAAAGGCCGTGCAGGCGTTGTTTGGTATCACTATTGAAAAAGTAGAGTTACAGGCAACCCGAAGGGAGTTTGAAGGTGATATTACCATGGTTATTTTTCCGCTTTTAAAGCAGGTAAAAGGCAACCCTGCCGAACTTGGCAAAAAAATAGGGGAGTACCTTACCGAGAATTCGGGTATAGCCGAGCGGTTTAATGTAGTTTCGGGTTTTCTTAATATAGTTATATCCGATGCTTATTACATTAACCTGTTCAATACCATAAAAGACAACGAGTCTTTTGGTTTTGAAGTACCGGCGCAAGATGGCAAGGCTGTAATGGTGGAGTATGCTTCACCTAACACCAACAAGCCGCTGCATTTGGGGCACGTGCGTAATGTGCTGTTAGGCTATTCTGTAGCCGAGATACTAAAGGCTTCCGGTAAAAAAGTTTACAAAACCCAGATAATTAACGACAGGGGCATCCATATTTGTAAGAGCATGCTGGCTTACCAAAAATTCGGGCATGGCGAAACGCCGGAAAGTGCCGGGGTTAAAGGTGACAAGCTGGTGGGTAATTATTATGTAGAGTTTGATAAAGCATATAAAAGAGAAATAGAAGCGCTTAAAGCCGACGGTAAAACGGAGGAAGAAGCCAAGAAAGCAGCACCTGTTTTGCTTGAAGCCCAGGAAATGCTCCGCAAGTGGGAGGCAGGCGACACTGAGGTTGTAGCTCTTTGGGAAAAGATGAACGGATGGGTATATGAGGGCTTTAACGAAACTTATAAAAATATAGGTGTTGATTTTGATAAAAATTACTACGAAAGCAATACGTACCTTTTAGGTAAAGATGTTGTGGCGGAAGGACTTGCGAAGGGCGTGTTTGAAAAAGATCCTGACGGCTCTGTATGGATAGACCTTACGGCAGACGGCCTTGACCGTAAAATAGTATTACGCTCGGACGGGACGGCGGTTTACATGACGCAGGATATTGGTACTGCCATACAAAGGGTTAAAGATTTTCCTGATGTGGGCGGTATGGTATATACTGTGGGTAATGAACAGGATTACCACTTTAAAGTACTTTTCCTAATCCTGAAAAAATTGGGGTATGAGTGGGCTGACAGCCTGTACCACCTTAGCTATGGCATGGTAGATTTGCCTTCGGGTAAAATGAAAAGCCGTGAGGGTACTGTGGTAGATGCCGACGACCTTATGGCAGAAATGACCGCTACCGCTAAAGAAATATCTGAAGAGCTGGGCAAGCTGGAAGGCTATTCTAACGAAGAAAAAGCAAGGTTGCACAGGATAATCGGGCTTGGGGCTTTAAAGTATTACATACTGAAAGTTGACCCTAAAAAACGAATACTTTTTGACCCTAAAGAGTCGGTAGATTTTGCAGGAAACACCGGGCCTTTTACACAATATACCTACGCAAGGATACAATCGCTTGTGAGGAAGGCTGAATTTGATTTTTCTGTAACACTCGCTACAGAAGATATTACCCTGCATGAAAAAGAAAAAGAGCTGCTGAAGCTACTGGCACAATACCCGGATGTTATACAAAATGCAGCCGACAGCCACAGCCCTGCGCTTATAGCCAACTATACGTATGACCTGGTTAAAGAATATAATTCTTTTTACCAGAGCGTACCTGTATTAGGAAGTGAAGTGATGAACGAAAAGATATTCCGCATACAGCTTTCCAAAAAAGTGGGCGATACCATTAAGTCAGCATTTGGACTTTTAGGTATTGGTGTGCCGGAAAGAATGTAATAAACCGCAAGTTTTGTGAAACCCAACAAGCCTTATTTTATACAATCATTTGCTATTGTGGTACTATCCATAGCGGCATTAATGGTTTTTAAGCAATTTTTACCCCGCAGGATTTTTACCGAGTCGGCTCCGGCAGGTAAAAATGTTGTTATAGACAGCATGGTGCTCGAGGCAGTTCAGGATATAGATACTACAGAAATTGTAGCTGTAGAGGATACCCTTCAGGATAAAAAGATTGTATTTAAAAAAGAAAAAGGCATACAGTTTCCGCCCGAAACTTTTGAAGAATATAAAGGCTACCAGCACCTGATAGATTTTTATGAAAAGCTGTTGCAGCTCGAAACAAAGCAGCAGGGTAAAGTCCGCATTGCTTATTTTGGCGACTCCATGACGGATGGCGACATGATAGTGAAAGACTTCCGCACCCAACTGCAGGATCGTTTTGGAGGCGAGGGAGTTGGCTTTGTAAACATTACATCAGAGTCGGCGCCATCGCGAAGCACACTTAAGCATGAATTCAGTTCCAACTGGAAAACGCTTTCATACCTTAACATAAAGCACCCTAAAAGCCCTTTTGGCGTAAATGGTCATGTGTTTTTTGTAAAGCATGATACTGTTAACCCGGTGTGGGTAAAGTATAAGGCGAACCGTTACCACAACCTGTTGCAGCTAAACAAGCCGGTGTTGTTTTATGGTAAATCAGGGAATGAGCAGGGCAGGGTAGCCGTTATTACGGGCAACGACACTATTATAAAGCAGCTCGAGCCGAATAATGTAGTAAATACTATCAGCATAGCCCCGAATGATTTAAAAGCATTCAGGGCCGAGTTTATCGCAGCCGACTCCATACCATTCTACGGTTTTAATTTTGATGATGGCAGGGGTGTGCATGTAGATAATTTTTCTAACAGGGGCAATTCAGGTTTACCCATTACAACCTTTGATAAAAAGGTAATGCAGGCTTTTAACGAGAAGCTGGGTTATGACCTTATTGTACTGCATTATGGCACTAATGTTCTTAACTATGGTTCTTACAACTACAAGTGGTATGAAAAGCGCATGGCAAGGGTTGTAGAGCATCTTAAAGAATGCTTTCCGGGTGTTGCCATACTGGTGGTTTCTACCGCTGATAAATCTACTAAGTATGACTTAGAGATGAAAACTGATAGCGCGGTTGTGCCACTAACGCTGGCACAAAAACGTTATGCCATACAGTCGGACGCGGCTTACGTAAACCTGTTCAGCCTTATGGGGGGTGAAGGCGCTATGGTTAAATGGGTTGAAGAAGCACCTGCGCTTGCCAACAAAGATTACACACATTTTAATTTCAGGGGGTCAGAAAAAATAGGAGGGCTTATTTTTCAGCAATTGAATGAAGGTTATGAGCTGTACAAGAAACTGAAAGGTGTAAAGCCAAAACCGAAACCCAACAAAACCCTGATTAAAAAAGACACCCTGAACCGTAAAAAAGATACTGTACATGCTAAATAGATACCTGTTGCTTATTTTTATGCTTGTTGCAACAAGTATGGCTGCACAGGTTGACACTACAGAGGTGGTTATAGACAGTGTGGTTACCGATACTTCGGGTATAGAGA
>CEQG01134062.1_pt1 | contig 24432 bp, 24 predicted proteins | sample 350301 | NCBI WGS metagenome assembly CEQG01 (sample SAMEA2621242, study PRJEB7988) | marine metagenome | isolation source: saline water (ENVO:00002010), including | reverse complement strand
TGAATGCGTCATAGACCCTTTCAATTTTAAAAGACTCTGAGGTATAAAGCTTAAATGATATATCCATCGCATCTTCATCTAGAGCTCTCACATCAGTATGATTTCCTGGGCTTTTATCACTTTCATCAAAATCTATTGTCAACACATTATCAACGGGCAAACCCGCCTGAACCTGAGCAGCTTGACCTGGTTGCAGGTATTGATTTGCAGTACTACCATCGCTATTGGCACCAGTAGTATAATCTACCATGACATAATCTCCATTATCGCCTTTATTAGGGTCAAACAAGTAGAAGAAATCAGTCAATATTGCTGGGTTACCATCTAGCACAAGACCTAAATCAATTGATGATTGATAAGGATTTCCAAACATGGCAAACTCCTCGTCTGCAACTCCATAAGACTGGCTTTGAGGCCCAGTTGCGAGGGTTCCTGTTGCTCTTAATGTAGTAGATGAGCTAGAAGAATTGTTTGTGAGGTCTATCATCCTGTCCCCCCTCACAAAAAGTAAATAAGAATCATCCGTATCTAGATTAATTGCATTCGTATTAGGCAATGCCACAAAAGCAGGAGCAGGAGTAGCTGAATAATCTACTTCAAATATGGAGGGATTATTCGTGGTTGTTTGATCAAAACCATCTGCGCTGTCACCCCCTGTAATATCCGTGCCATAATTGGCAATCTCAGCCCCGCCTTCTTGCCAGTTGTCATATATGGATGTTGACGTAGTAACTGCAGGACTTACCATACGGTACGAGCGGTTATTAGAAAAGTACTGCTCCACGGTAAAGTCACCTGTTACTTGAGCATTCTCTACAAGTGGTCCAAGCTCACCATCAGAAGTTGCATCACTTTGAAACAAAAAGCTTCCCATGTTAAAAATGCTTCCGCCGGCATTTAAGGTATAGCCCATCTCAAATGACGCGCCACTTCTCACTTGAAGGGATTGAATATCTATATCAGATGTTGGGGCATACGTACCGTCCATCACAATAAAGTTGGTTGTACCGGTAGCCCCCGAAGGCACACCTGCAGACCAAGCACCGCTTTCATAAATCGATGTATTAGTTATAAACTGTTCTAGACCGTTAGCTCCTGGAGAACCAGAATCACTATCCAGCCCCGTCACAATACTTGAGGTTGCCCATAGCAAACCATCATTATTATCCTCATCAGGAGTGCCGATGAAAATCATGGAGGCACCATCTGGATCTGGAAAAGTAGAACCATTGTCCCATTCTACTCGGTCTATTTCATTATCTGACGCATCTAATAATATCAATGCATCACTAGAATTACTTAAATTGACGGCCGAAGGATAAACATAATCAACAGTTACTCCTCCGTTAGATGTGTCATCGCCATTTATTCCTAGCACAAAAAAACTGTTAGCTGGAACTACAACTCCAGCCCCTGCATTATCTATGGTATGGTCAAGACCAGATGCATCATTGATATCCCATCCCTCTATATCAATAGATGAAGATGAGTTATTGTAGATTTCAAAATATTCACCATCTCCATCACCAACAGCAGCTGGATTCTGCATGATTTCAGTAATTATGATAGCCCCAGGTGGAGCTGGGTCAGCGATTGTATATGTCTTCTCTGATGAAGTTGTTGTCTCTGGCGAGGCATTACTATCTGTAGCAACTATAATATAGCTCACGGTTGTACCATCAGCTTGCGCTGGAATTGTTGCTTCATACGTATCGCCCGTAGAAATTGACATTGCCATGGAAGTATCTCCCGTATCTGCCGTTCCTGCGGTATCATAATATAAGGTAACTGATGCTAAACCATCATCACTATCTGTAACATCCGCAGAAACCGTAACAGCATCTGAAGAGGTGGGTGATGCCGGGTCTATGGAGATGTTTGTAATAAATGGTGGTGTATTACCGCTACCAGCCCCAAGGGCTTGACCAATATTAAGCGAACCAAAAGTAGAAGTTGCAGGAGACTGCCAAGTAAAATCTGAATATTGAGTACCTGTTCCAGCGAGTTGAAGAGATTCAGTAGTTAAAGTGGTCCCCGTCTCTTCTACGCCAATATCCATGGATGTTACCCCATTAGCATGACCATCAGTCGCTGCAAAAGAACCTTCATAACTAAGAAATTGACCAGAAATCAAATTCCCTTGATAAGAAAGCGCAACACCGTCTGGAGAACCGTTCTGTATAGAACTAGGATTCCATGTGAAAATCCTATAGTTATCTACCACAGACCCCGCTGTCATGTTGTCTATCGTTTCAGAGTCATAAGCTACACCTCCACTGCCATTATATAATGTAACTGTATAATCTGATAAATCCCCAGGATTTTCAATGATTATTTCTATAGTTTCATTTGCATCAGTGCTTGCATTATCATAATGAATCTCATTAATCCAGGCATTGGTCTGCCCAAACATACTCCCCATGGGAAGCATAACCATCAAAAGCAAAAAGCGTAATCGTGTTTTCATATTTTAATGTTTTAAAAATCAATATCATAAAGCTAAAAAAGAATTTTTAAAATTATATTAACCCCAATATTATCTTAATATTAATTGGCTGAACAGTAGGATTTTGTCGGTGTAGTTGTGGTTTTTTTGACCCACAAGTATTCTTATGGCAAAATATATTAGTAATTTTACCTTCATTTTCCAGACCCCATTTTATATACATAATATTCTGATTTATTGCAGATTAAATCAAACCCCCTTATAAATGATCATACCTAAAACCAGAGAAGAAATAGAACTTATGCGCGAAAGTGCCCTTATCGTTTCAAAAACCCTGGGCATGCTCGCATCTGAAGTCAAACCAGGGGTTACCACGCTACACCTCGATAAACTCGCTGAAGAATATATACGCGACCATGGTGCAGAGCCTGGTTTTCTTGGTCTTTACGATTTCCCCAATTCTTTATGCATGAGTCCTAACGACCAGGTGGTCCATGGATTTCCCACAGACGTCCCCCTTAAGGAGGGAGATATTATTTCCATAGATTGCGGCGCTCTGAAAAATGGTTTTTATGGGGATCACGCCTATACCTTTGAAGTAGGTGAAATAGATCCTGAAACCAAGAAGCTCCTGGACGTTACAAAAGAATCCCTATATGTGGGTATCGCACAATTCAAGGCAGGTAACCGTGTGGGCGATGTGGGCTATGCCATACAACAACATTGTGAGCAATACGGTTATGGCATAGTACGTGAACTGGTAGGTCACGGGCTGGGGTCTAAGATGCACGAAGCACCTGATATGCCTAACTATGGCCGAAGGGGTCGCGGCAAAAAATTCATTGAAGGTATGGTAGTCGCCATAGAGCCCATGGTAAACATGGGTACACACAGAATAAAACAACACCGTGATGGATGGACCATAACCACCCGCGATAACAAGCCCAGTGCGCATTTTGAGCACGACGTCGCCCTGATTGACGGAAAACCCCAACTTTTGTCAACTTTTAAGTATATTTACGATTCGCTGGGAATAGAAAGCAATGAAGAACAACCATTTAGAACCAGCGAGGTCATCCTATAAATTAATCAAACATGCAACTCGAAACCTGGAAAGATTATCGTGAAGATAATTGGGAAAAGGGGTATTATGTAGGCCTATCCACCTACGGACGAGTAAAAAGTTACGTAAACAACCCTGATGGTGCAATCATCAAAGGTGGGAACATCAATGGTTACACCACCATAAACATAAAACTTGCAAACGGCAAGCGACGTAATTTTTACCTCCACAAACTCCTGGCAACCACATTCATAGAACAAAAAGAAGGCGAGAATGCCGTTATCCATCTCAATCATGAAAAGACTGACAACAGGATCTCAAACCTTAAATGGGTAACACATAAAGAACGCTATGCCCATCAAAAGACCAGTCCGCTGGATATCAAGAGGAGGACCTCTGGAGAACGCCACTATACAAAACTCTCCTATGCAGAGGCCAAGATACTCAAGAAAAAACTCCTGGACCCCAACAGGCGCACTCGCCTCAAGGTCCTGGCAAAACAGTTTGGCGTTTCAGAAATGCAACTTCACCGCATCAAGACCGGTGAAAACTGGGGCAGTCTAGAAGTATGATCAACTCCCTTTTTAAAAAGGCCCTCAATACTATCCCCCGCCCATTGCTCATCAGGTTGAGCTATGCCGTGAAACCCATTATCGCGGTTGCGCTAAAGGGAGACCGCTATACAGACCCCATTGATGGCAAAAGCTTCCGCAGGTTCCTATCCTATGGATATGGAAAAACACGCCCCAATGTACTGGGGCCATCCACGCTCTCGCTTGAACGGCACAGGCTTTTATGGCTGTACCTGGTGCGGGAAACAGATTTTTTTTCGGCGCAAGCCAAAATGTTGCACTTTGCACCGGAGCAGGCCTTTTATAAACGCTTCCGCGAAATGCACAACCTCGATTACACGACCACAGACCTTAACTCCCCGCTGGCAGATGTAAAGGCTGACATCTGCGCACTTCCCTTTAAGGACGATGAATATGATATCATATTCTGCAACCACGTGCTTGAGCACATCCCAGATGACGACACCGCCATGAGCGAACTCTACAGGGTCCTTAAACCTGGAGGAAAAGCGATTTTACAGATACCGCAAGATCTATCAAGGGCATCCACCCTAGAGGATGATACCATTACTGACAGGGAGGAGAGGGCCAGGATTTTTGGTCAATATGACCATGTGCGGGTTTATGGTCGGGATTACTTTGATAAACTGCGCGGTGTGGGCTTTAGGGTTGATGAGGTTGATTACACGTCACGGCTTGCCCCTGCCGAAATCGACAGGTACAGGTTAGCCCCTGGTGAAATCTTACCGGTATGCCACAAGGATTAATCCTTGAGGTACTTTTTAAAACCCGGTGTCATATAAATATTGGTCTCGTTACCTTCAGCATACATAAGGTATGCTTCTACGCCTTCTAATTTTTGCAATAATTTTTTTGAGCGTTCAATGCCCATGGCCATAAATGTGGTGGCATAGGCATCAGCCTCTGCGCAGGTACTGGCAATGACCGTAGAACTAAGGATATCGCTTTTTTCAGCTTTTCCCGTAAGGGGGTTTATGGTATGTACGTATTTGTTTCCGGTGGCGGGGTCAATCCTGTATTTTCTATAATTGCCAGAACCGGCCATACCCATGTCCTGCAATGCGACGACCCGGGTATAGCTTCTATCATCAACTGGGGCATCAATATTCTCGATACCCACGGCCCAGGCCTGGTCGCGATCTAGGTTCTTGCCCCTGGCGAGCAGTTCGCCCCCCAGTTCTACAAGATAATCCGTAACGCCGTTATCTTCCAGCATTTTCCCTATCCTGTCGATACAATACCCTTTTGCAATGCTGTTAAAATCAAGATAGACACCCGGAATATCCTTTACAACAAGGCCATTTGCTGAAATACCTACCTTGTCCAGCCCCACAAATTGCTTTAGGGAATCCACGGTGATGCTATCCAGCTCTTCTATCTTACCTTCTGGGCCAAAACCATAGGCATTGACCAGTTTGCCCACCGTGGGGTCATAATAGCCCCCAGAGTTCTGGTAAACGGTTTTTGACAGCGCCATGACCTCCTTGAACATGGCATTGGCAACGATGGTTGAATCACCATGATTGATTTTAGAAATACGGGAATTGGGGATATAGGTGCTAAAAGTAGCATTGATTGTATTTATAACAGAGTCAAACTTTACGGTCGCAGAATCAACTTCACCATAAAATTTAACATGATAGCTTGTGCCCAGCGCTTCCCCTTCAAGGATATGAAGTTGTGGTGCGGGCTCCTCACAACCTAAAAAAATAAATGCTATTAATAAAGGTAATAATGACTTCATGAAATTTTTTGTATTCCATTATAGACTACTGCATAATCCGTACCATGTTCCACGGGCTGTTTATAATCTTTTGCACTTCCCAGGCCCACTCCTGCATATAATGTATGCGCCTCAAATTTGGCAGCATGTTGCTTGATTTTCTCAACCAGTTTAGCATCATAGGTATTTGCATTATCTGGATAGCCCTTTGCCCTTACTATGACAAAATGCAGCTCTTTATCTTTTAATGCCACAAACTGGGGGTCTTTTTTTAGCTTACTGTTTACCGCCAGGAATTCATAACCCATTTCCTCAAGGTCCTTCCCCACGATATTCATTGCCAGGTTATGCAATTCTTGTTCCTCTAGATAATTAGACATATGGCAAATTTAGTGCTCCACGGGGTGATAAAAAACGAAAACCGGCGCAAGAGCACCGGTTTAATAATTATTTATGATTCGCTTTCGCGAAAGCGGAACTTTTATCCGCCAAAGTCATCAAAACGGATATTCTCATCCGGGATACCAAAATCTTCTCCCATCTTCTGCACCGCTTTGTTCATGAGTGGAGGGCCACAGAAATAAAGTTCTATCTCTTCTGGCTCATCGTGCTTGCTCAGGTATTGATCAATCACCACCTGGTGGATGAACCCTACAAAACCATCTCCGGGGGCATCAAGGTCTTCCTTGACCTTCCAGTTATCTTCTTCCATGGGCTCAGAAAGTGCCAGGTAGAACTTGAAATTAGGAAACTCTTCTTCAAGTTGCTTAAAGTGATCCAGGTAAAATAGTTCTCTTTTAGAACGTCCCCCGTACCAATACGTCACCTTACGTCCTGTCCTTAGGGTCTTGAAGAGGTGATAAAGGTGAGAACGCATGGGTGCCATACCAGCACCACCGCCCACATAAAGCATCTCGGCCTCAGACTCGTTGATGAAGAATTCACCGTAAGGTCCAGATATGGTTACCTTATCTCCTTTCTTCCTACTGAAAATGTATGAAGATGCAATACCTGGGTTTACGCTCATCCATTGATTTTTTGCCCTATCCCATGGTGGGGTGGCAACACGCACGTTCAACATGATCTCACGGCCCTCAGCGGGGTAGGAAGCCATGGAGTAAGCGCGTTCAACGGTTTCTGTATTTTTCATCACCAATGGCCATAGACCAAATTTATCCCACTCTGCCTTAAACTTATCTGGTGTTTCATGCTCTTCTGGGTGGGCCGTAATGTCAATATCCGAGTATTTTATTTCACATTCTGGAATTTCAATCTGGATATATCCACCTGCTTTGTAGTTCATATCCTCGGGGATCTCAACAACAAATTCTTTGATAAATGAAGCTACGTTATAGTTGCGTACCACGGTAGCTTCCCATTTCTTGATACCAAAGACCTCTTCAGGAATCTGGATGTTCATATCCTGCTTGACCTTTACCTGGCAAGCAAGGCGGGCGCCGTGGGCTAATTCTTTACGTGTAAAGTGTGGAGTCTCTGTGGGCAATGCCTCACCACCACCTGCAAGAACATGGCATTCACACTGTATGCAGGTACCACCGCCACCACAAGCTGATGGCAGGAATATCTTTTTATTGCCCAGTGTGGAGAGCAGTGATCCTCCAGATCCTACCTCGATTTCCTTTTCCCCGTTTATGGTGATCTTTACAGGGCCTGATGGCGAAAGCTTTTGTTTAGCAAAAAGCAACAATGCCACCAACACGATTATAAGTGTCAAGAATGCTGCTACCGTTGCTACAATTACTCCTATTGTACTAGCTAAGAACATAATTACTCGTTTATTTCTTTAGTATTATCTGCAATGGGCTCTGCAGGTTGTTCCTTTATCTTATCTACTTGTGATACTTCTGCCTGTTCTTCGGCACTGTCATCATTATCACCGGTCAACATACCGCCAAAGCTCATGAAACCTATGGCCATGAGTCCTGTTATGATAAATGTGATACCCAGGCCCCTAAGTGGAGCGGGCACGTTGCTATACCTTATTTTTTCACGTATGGCAGCAATGGCAAGGATTGCCAGGAACCACCCAATACCAGAACTGATACCATAGTTAAAGGCAAGCCCCAGGGTTGCGATATCCCTTGACTGCATGAACAGCGAGCCCCCAAGTATCGCACAGTTTACCGCGATAAGTGGAAGAAAAATACCCAGGCTGTTATACAGCGATGGAGAAAATTTTTCTACCACAAGTTCCACGAGCTGTACCATGGTCGCAATGGTCGCGATAAACAGGATGAATGACATGAAACTAAGGTCATAGTCTGCATATTCTGGGCCTAGCCACTCCAGCGCACCACGGCGTAGGATGTAATGGTCCAGCAACCAGTTAATGGGCACGGTAACGGCAAGTACAAAAATTACCGCGGCACCCAGTCCCACTGCCGTGGAGACCTTTTTAGAAACGGCCAGGTATGAACACATCCCGAGGAATGTGGCAAATACCATGTTATCTATAAATATTGACTTAAAAAACAACTCTACGTGTTCCATTGTATTTTGGAATTTTCGGATGGGTGACCACCCGTGATTTTTTAATGTTCTTCTATCAGGGCTTTGTTACGGCTGCGCTGTACCCAGATGATGATACCCAGTACAATCAATGCCATGGGTGAGAGCAGCATAAAACCGTTGTTCTCATAACCTATGCCATACAGGCCAGTCTTTGCTATGGGGTCCCCCAGTATCTGAAAGCCCAACAATGTCCCAGAACCCAAAAGCTCCCTAAAGAAACCCACGGTCACAAGGATGAGTCCATAACCCAGTGCGTTACCTATACCATCAAGAAATGATTGCCATGGTCCATTGCCCAGGGCAAAGGCCTCAAAGCGGCCCATGATGATACAGTTTGTAATGATCAATCCCACAAAAACCGATAGCTGCTTGCTCAATTCATATTGAAAGGCCTTGAGGCATTGATCAACGATGATAACCAGGGCGGCCACCACGATAAGCTGCACGATAATCCTGATCTTGGGCGGGATTATATTTCGCATAAGCGAAATAACCACATTACCCAGGGCCAGTACAAACAGTACTGAAACTGCCATAACTATGGATGCCTTGAGCTGTGCGGTAATCGCCAGTGCAGAACATATACCAAGCACCTGGATGGTGATGGGGTTGTTGTCAGTAAGCGGGTCAAAAATCAGGCCCTGTTCTTTTTTTGATAATAAAGCCATAATTAAATCTTTAGGTCTTTTAAATGAGGGATGTAGAGCTTGAGTGTACTATTAATCATCGCGGTCACCCCGTTACCGGTAATGGTCGCTCCTGCCAGTGCGTCAACTTCTCCATCTTCTTTGTCCTCGTTAAGCGGGTCGTTGTTACCCTTTGCCACGGTTATGCCCTGGTATTTTGTACCATGCATAATCTGTTCTCCGTCAAAATCATCCATAAAGAAACGCTCCTTGATGTTTGCGCCAAGACCTGGCGTTTCACCTTTGTGGTCAAAGTAAACCCCTTTTACCACATAATCCTGGTCAAGGGCCACAAACCCCCATATGGCATCCCATAGTCCCTTACCGTACATAGGGATGATGTAATAGTCCTCACCATCTTTTTCTCCTATGAAAACGGGAAGTTTCCTTTCGGATTCATCTTTTTGCAATTCTTGTTTAAGGTCGATAAGGTAAGCTTCTGGATCTTCACTTATGTTACTTCCCTCAATGACATACTGGGTCTTGATATACTTGCCAAATTCTGCCTCAACTTCATTTGTGGGTATAAATGCAACAGCGCCCCCATCAACATCGTTGTTGACGCCCATGGCGTAAAGGATGTTCTGTTGTTTTTCAAACTTTTCGTTGATTTCTATCTTTGGTCTTAGTGAAGATGCCACAAATGCAAGCAATGCACCCACAACCAGGACCATCACAACTGCAAAGATTACCGTATAACTGTTCTTTTCGGTATTCATTACTAAGCCGTTTTAAGTTTTAATCTTTTCATTCTCTTCTTAACATTTGCACGTATCACATAATGATCTATAGTAGGTGCAAACACGTTCATGAGCAGGATTGCCAGGAATACGCCCTCTGGATATGCCGGGTTGAACACCCGTATCATGACCGAGATGAAACCTATGAAGAATCCATACCAATATTTTCCTGTATTGGTCTGTGAGCCGGTAACTGGATCTGTTGCCATGTACACGATACCAAAAGCGAGACCACCTATTATCAAATGCTGCCAGAACGGAAAGCTCATCAAGCCATAGAACTTACTGCTTTCTCCTATCCAGCCAGCATCAATCACACCGTTGAAGATCCACCCCATGAGCAGGGCACCCACCACGGCACTTACCATGATCCTCCAGCTGGCAATCTTTGTGTAGATTAAGAAAAGCCCCCCCAGCAAGATCAACAATGTTGATGTCTCCCCAACTGAACCGGGTATAAACCCATAGAACATATCAGCAACGGAATAGTGCATGTCACCGGCTTGCGCCAAAGTACCCAAAATCGTCTCACCAGAAATGGCATCAGGTTGTCCAGCTTTGGCAACAGCCCCATGAACCCATACTTTATCACCACTCATCCAGGTAGGATAAGCAAAGAATAAAAATGCACGTATCGTCAAGGCTGGGTTGAGGATGTTCATCCCTGTACCACCAAAAACCTCTTTACCTATAATAACACCAAATACCACGGCAACCGCCAGCATCCATAATGGAATGTCAATGGGCACGATGAGTGGCACGAGCATCCCTGTCACCAGGTAACCTTCTTCTACTTCATGCCCCTTGATAACGGCAAAGACAAACTCTACCGCAAGCCCCACACCATAAGAAACAAGCACTAGTGGAATAACGGTCAACGCTCCCAGCGAAAAGTTTTCCCAGGTGAAGAAGTTTCCAAACAAATCTGGCGTCCTTACAATTCCATTTGCGGCATCAATGGCGGCATAATGTTGATATCCTGCATTGAAGATACCCCATACCAGGACTGGCAAAAGCGCCATGATCACCGTGTTCATCGTACGCTTCAGGTCATCAGCGGCACGTATGTGAGACCCGTTATGGGTCACTTCGTTAGGGGTGTATAAAAATGTATGCAGGGCATTGAATGCCGGTGCCATCTTTTTACCCTTGTACTGTTCCTTAATGGAATCTAATTTTTGTTTTAATCCCATATCTAATTATCCTATTTCTTTTTGCATCAAGTCCAGACCCCTGCGTATGATTGCCTGGTGGGGCTGTTTTGAGACACAAATAAATTCAGTGAGTGCAAAATCTTCTGGGGCAACTTCATACATCCCCATTTGCTCCATGCTGTCTAGGTCCTCGACCATACAGGCCTTGAGAATCTGCATGGGGTAGATATCAAGAGGGAAGACCTCTTCATAGGCACCGGTGAGAACAAAAGCCCTGTGCTCACCGTTTGTATTTGTGTCAAGGTCATATTTTTTCTTTGGAAACATCCAGGAAAAAGTAAGTGCCCTAGTTTGTGAGATCTTGTTGAAAACGGGTTTGTTCCAGCCGAAGAATTCATAATCGTTACCTTCTGGGATCGCCACAAATTCTTTATGATAAAAGCCCAGGCTACCATCAGGAGCAACGGTGGTACCGGTAAGCACGTTGCCCGAAATCATCCTGACGTTATCACCCTCTATACCTGCATCGTAAGCAAAGGTCGATACTTCGGCCCCTATCCTTGTACGGTAGTATTTAGGTTTTTTTACAGATGAGCCAGAGACCGAGATTATGCGCTCTGGATTAAATTTCCCCGTAAGGAAGAGCTCACCTATAATGACAAGGTCTTCTGCAGCAATCGTCCAGAACACCTCTCCTTTATTGATAGGCCTTATCTTGTTGATCTGTGTACCCACGTTACCACTGGGGTGCGGGCCAGAAACTTTGTGAAGTGTTATGCCGCTTAGGTTTTTAAAAACGCTGTCAGCACCCTGCTCTACAGAGACATGCACGCCGCCTTGAGCAAATTTGCCCAATGCGGTCACAGCTGCCTGCAATGCATCTTCTTTACCTTTAAGGGTAAAGTTACAATCTGGCGCCAGGGGCGCGCTGTTGTGCCCAGAAATAAAAATAGCGTCCGGGGCATCATCTATACTTGCGATGATATCATAGGGACGCTGCTTGATGAAAGGCCAGGCTCCTGCCAGCAACAACCTCTCTTTAATTGCTGCGGCATCTGCTGATGCCACATCAAGGATGCCGTGTTCCACACTTTCACCACTACCATCAGCTTCGATGATAATTTGTGTGATCACACGCTTTGCCCCTCTTTTGATCTCGGCGAGCGTTCCACTTACCGGCGATACAAATTTGAGGTTTTCGTCTTCCCTTGAATAAAAAATAGGTTGTCCTGTCTTTACCTGAGCTCCTTCCTTAACCATCATCTTAGGAGTAATAAGATGAAAATCCGAAGGTTTGATCGTATAAGTTCTTGACCTGGGAGCGTCTGCTATTACTTTATCAGCTTCTCCAACCAAATTAATGTCAAGACCTTTTTTGATCTTAATGTCTTTTGACATAGGAAAATTATGTTAATGTTTTAGCCCCGCCCGACAAAGAATCGGGGTTTTGAGGTGCGCAAATTTACAAATTTTACTAGCTTAACACACATGAGAAAAGGATAAAAATGTTAAAGCCCAGGGATTGTTTTATGCAAACGTTATAGATTTAAATAAATAGGTCCGTGGCACGCCATTTTCAATTAAGGTATAAAATTTGATTTACCTTTGAGAAATCACAGATACGCATGAACAAACTACTGGTCTGTATTGTTTTTATGCTCACGGCAAAAGTCACCCTTGCGCAGGTCGCGGAGGAGGTTTATGCCCCTGCCTATATAAAAACAGTACAGTTTAAAGGAAATACAGATCAATCACAACTGCCCCTCATTGCCCTGGGCGAGAGGTTGACGTTGAGCTTTGATGACATCATAGGCGATGAGGCCGACTACTACTACAAGATTGAGCATTTTAATTATGACTGGACCCCCAGTGCCCTGGCCAAGACGGAATATATGGAAGGTTTTGACCATGCCCGCATCTTCAACTACACAAATTCAGTAAGTACGCTGCAGCTGTATACCCACTATGAACTCACGATACCCAACAAGAACACGAGGGCACTTGAAAAAAGCGGCAATTACCTGCTCACCATCTACAACAATGCTGATGAAGTCATCTTTTCGCGCAAGTTCATGATATATGACCGCCAGGCCAGTGTGGGTGTAGAGATATTGAGGTCACGTGACCTGAGGTTTGTTGACACTAAACAAAGCGTAAACTTTAGGGTAGATAGCGGCGAGACCCCATTGATTAATCCTTCAAAAAACGTGCGCCCGGTAATTATTCAAAACAACGACCTAAAGACCGCCATCAAGGATTTTAAACCCCAATATACCATAGGCAACGTGCTAGAGTACCGCTACGATACCGAAACCTCGTTCTATGCCGGCAATGAATTCCTCAATTTTGATAACAAGGATGTACGCGCCGCCAGCAATACCTTGCAGTACATAGAGCTCATCAACCTTTACCACAATTACCTGTACATCAATCCCACACGTGCAAACCTACCTTATACATACAACCCAGACATCAACGGTAATTATGTGGTACGCTCCAACCAGGGAGATGCCGACCATGAAGCCGAGTATGTATGGGTACATTTTGGGCTGGACCATAAAAAACTACCCAAAGGCCAGGAAGTGTATATCTACGGCAACTTCAACAATTTTCAACTGGATGATGCCGTCAAGATGAGCTACAATGAAAAAGAAGCCATCTATGAACTACCATTGCTGCTAAAACAAGGTTTTTACAACTTTAAGTACGTGGTTGCCCAGGATGGGGTGCGCTTGCCCAACAACCCCATAAGCGGTGATTTCTGGCAAACAGAAAACGAATATGATGTCCTTATATATTATAGGAGGCCCGGCGGAAGGTTTGATGAGCTCATAGGCGCGGGCAATGCACTGAGCACGACCATATCAAATGTGCGCCGCAATTGATTAAATTAGAAATTCCTTATATATTTAGGCTGTGGGAGAAAAAGAAGAAGTACTTATTCCTGACAGCCGCAAATCCATGCGCTATCGCGGCGTACAGTGCCTCAATTGTGGCCATCCCCTTGAGCTGAGCGATAGGTTTTGCTCCTATTGTGGTCAGCTCAACTCGGTTAAAAGACTCTCGCTCAAGGATTTTTTTGGAGAATTTTTGCACAGCATCTTTACTTATGACAGCCGTTTCAGGTATACCGTCAAGGACATTATCTTCAAGCCAGGAACCATCACCCGCAATTATGTTAACGGCAAACGGCTAAAGTATGCCAACCCATTTAGGTTTTTCCTTAGCATAAGCATCCTCTATTTTTTACTGGCCAACCTATTTTCTTATCTTAACCCAGATTCAGCAGCGCGCAACTTTGGCAAATTGAACCTTTTTAAGAATGACGATGTTTTAATCGCCCTCAAATACAAGGATGTGGAAGATTCCATACCCCTTGACTATGCCACCATACAGCACAACAACTACTTTGATTACACCCAGGAAAGCGCAGTGGACACTATGGATTACCTTCAGGGATTAAAGACAAAGTACACTCTTTTCAGCTCATATTATTATGCCACAGAAACCGTAGACCCCATCGAGGCCCTCGACAGCCTTAGGTACGAGAGCACCCCTTTTAACAGGTGGATGTATGAAAGAAATGCCGTTTTTGAACGTATTGATAAAAACCCGGGACTGTTCATCAACTACCTCCTCAACAAGCTTCCGTTCTTTATATTCTTCCTTACCCCGGTAGTAGCCCTTAGCTTTCTCCTGATATATTTTAAAAGGCGGTCTTACGGCGAAATAAAAAGCAGTCTAAAAGATTACAACAACAAGGCTTGGCAATACCTGCTGGGCATTCCCATCTTAGGCTACATCACGCTTCATCTGTGTACCATGACCATAAAATTTTTCTGGGTAAAACGGCCCGTCAACTATATGGAGCACATGATTTTCATATTCCATATATTCACTTTTCTGTTCCTGGGGCTTTTTTTGCTCCTCTTGCCAGATTATCTACTAGGTGAAGATTACCTATCTGGTATTTTCATCACCCTTATCTGCCCTTTTTACCTGTACAAGGCCCTGCGTAATTTTTATAAGGAAAGCAGGATAAGGACCCTCATCAAATTTTTTACCATACATATCATTTTTGGCATAATATCCATAATCCTGGGTTCATGCTTCTTGATGTTTACCGCCGTGTCCTATGGTTAAGGGGCTTTCGGCGCAAGCAAATTGATTTTTTTTACTATTTTTAGCAAACTAGTCACCCTATACATTACCATGGTATCTCAAATAACTAATGGAATCAAGGTTTCAGTAAAGACCAATTACGAAGGGACTTTTTTTCAGGATTTCAAGATGAAGTATGCCTTTACCTATGAAATCTACATTGACAATATCAGCAAGGAACCCGTGCAGTTGCAATGGAGAAAATGGAACATATATGATTCACTGAACAAGCTTGAGGTTATCAAGGGAGAGGGCGTCATAGGCACTAAACCCATCATTGCCCCGGGAAATTTTCACAAATACACCTCGGGCTGTGCGCTAGCGGCACCCTTTGGCTCCATGAACGGCCACTATATCATGATCAACCTTTCTACATCAAGAAAATTCAAGGTACACATCCCCACCTTTAATCTCTGCGCTCCATTTGCATCAAATTAGGCTGGCGACAATACTGGGTCAAAATACATTTATATTAAGCTATTTTTGATAAAAACGCTTAGGTGCACGCTATGCCTTCCATAGAGTTTTTTGTACATTGCCCACCATATTTTTTAAACATTGAACAGTAAATAAAACAACTATGGGAAAAGGATTTTTTGAAGTACCTGTCGCTATAAATGAGCCCATTATGGACTATGCCCCAGGAAGTCCAGAAAGAGAAGAGGTTCTCAAGGCCTATGACGATTTGTACAACAGTAAGGTAAATGTACCTTTATATATAAACGGCAAGGACGTGGAGACCGGTAACACAAACACCATGTCACCTCCACACGAACATGCCCATATACTGGGAGAATATCACCTAGCCGAAAAATCACATGTGGAAGAAGCCATCAGCACCGCCCTTGAAGGCAGGAAAAAATGGGCCAAAATGCCATGGGAGCATCGCGCCGCGGTTTTCTTAAAAGCTGCCGAGCTCATACAGGGGCCTTACCGTGCAAAAATCAACGCAGCCACCATGCTGGCACAATCAAAGACCATATTTCAGGCAGAGATTGATTCGGCCTGTGAACTCATTGATTTCTTGAGGTTCAACGTACAGTACATGTCAGAGATTTACATGAACCAGCCAGAGAGCAGCGCAGCTGCATGGAACCGTGTAGAATACCGCCCTCTGGAAGGTTTTATATATGCAATCACACCTTTTAACTTTACGGCCATTGCCGGAAACCTGCCAGCATCAGCAGCGCTGATGGGCAACGTGGTGGTATGGAAACCCAGTGATAGCCAGGTATATTCTGCCAAGGTTGTCATGGACGTATTCCGTGAGGCCGGTGTGCCAGATGGCGTCATCAACATGGTCATGGGTGACCCCGAAATGATTACAGACACCGTTCTTGACAGTCCTGATTTTGCCGGAATTCACTTTACGGGATCAACGCATGTCTTTAAGGACATCTGGGCAAAAATTGGCAAAAACATACACAGGTACAAGACCTATCCCAGGATTGTGGGAGAAACAGGCGGCAAAGACTTTATCCTTGCACACCCTTCCGCGAAAGCGAAACAGGTGGCTACCGCCATTTCACGGGGTGCCTTTGAATTTCAAGGGCAAAAGTGCAGCGCGGCAAGCAGGTGCTATATCCCACAGTCAATATGGGAAGACGTAAAAAACCATGTGATTGAGGATGTAGACTCATTTAAAATGGGGTCTCCAGCAGATATGAGCAACTTTATCACCGCGGTTATCCACGAGGGCAGTTTTGACAAACTGGCCAGGTATATTGACCAGGCCAAAGAGGATGACAACGTGGAAATCATCGTGGGCGGTGGCCATGACAAGTCAAAGGGCTACTTCATAGAGCCCACCGTTTTATTGACCACTGACCCCAGCTACACCACTATGCACACAGAGCTTTTTGGCCCTGTGGTCACCGTGTATGTCTATGAAGATGACCAATGGGAAGAAACACTTGAACTTGTGGACACCACCAGTGAATATGCCCTCACCGGTGCAGTACTGGGCCAGGACCGCGAGGCACTTGCACAGGCCACGGATGCCCTGCAGAACGCTGCCGGGAACTTCTATATCAACGACAAGCCCACGGGAGCCGTGGTAGGCCAGCAACCTTTTGGCGGTGCGAGAGCATCTGGCACTAACGACAAGGCAGGCAGCTCACTCAATCTTTTAAGGTGGGTTTCGCCCAGATTGATCAAGGAAACATTTGTGACACCTACAGATTATAGATATCCATTTTTGGGTTAAACCCAAAAAAATAATAAAAAACCAAGTTACCAAACACTTGGTTTTTATTTGTTTACGTGTTTAATGTAAATTTAATGTTATGTAAATGTAAAGTTTTTATTATCTAATTTGGAATGAATATTGTACCTTTACCGTGATTTAAAAAATGAAGGAAGATGAGTGAAGACAATAAAATGTACCTACTTAAGATGAAATATTCGGTGATTGATGTCACAAAAGACAAGGAAAACCGAAAGATTACCAGAAAAAAGGAAAAGCTTTACCTGGTCAAGGATCCTCATGCGGTAGATGAAAAACTAGCAGAACTTGAAGAATCCTTGCTTGAAGTAAGTGACAATACCTCAGAGAATTTTGTGGCAAGGATCACAAATCATCTCAGGAAGTTTGGATCGTTATGCAATTCAACATATTTCAGGATGTTGAGGACATAAAGACACAAAGGTTGGCCGCAGGTCAACCTTTATATTTTTGTGGTAGGTGCACCACTTTTTTTGTCTCGAAGAAATCTTCATCATAAAAAGCCGAAAGCCCATAGACCGTGGCGCTCTTGAACATCGCCAATTCTTCATCAAGGTCGCCACCCTTCAAGTACAAAATTCCGTTTTTAAGCTCATGGTTGCTCTTTTTTGCGACCTTGCCCTTTACCCATCGTGTAAAAGTCTCCATCTGCGCAACGGCACGGCTTACTATAAAATCATACTGCCCGTCAATGTTTTCAACACGGTCATTTGTGGTTTTAACATTTTCCAGGCCAAGGCCCGCGACCACCTCGTCAACTACCTTTATTTTTTTACCTATGCTATCAACCAGGTGGAAGTTAGTTTCTGGAAAAAGTATGGCCAGCGGAATCCCCGGGAAACCACCTCCCGTACCCACATCAAGTATTTGAGCCCCGGGCAAAAAGCCTTGAACCTTTGCAATCCCCAGTGAATGCAGTACGTGCCGCAGGTAGATTTCATCTATATCCTTTCGCGAAACCACGTTTATCTTTAAGTTCCAGTCCTGGTATAGTTCGCTAAGCTGTTCAAATTGTGCTATCTGTTTCGCCGTAAGGCCATCAAAATATTTAAGAATAATCTCCATGTGGTGTTTTTTCCGGCAACAAAATTAATCTTTATCACGTTAATTCGATAGATTCTATACCTGCTTAGAAAATAGAATAGTATTTTTGGTGCGATTTGTGCACCCCTTTAATTGCACATAAAAAAATTATAATGAATTCAACGACAATCCGCTTCTCCCGAATGGACTCAGCAAAGTTCTTCAGGACCTTAAATAAACGTGTAAATTCTTACTTCAAGGATAACGATATCAAAAGGACGGGCAACTGGCAACTTTATTTAAAAACCGCCGTAATGTTCAGTATGTTCCTGGCCCCTTATTTTTTATTATTGACCCTTGACCTACCGGGATGGGCCCAGATATTGCTTACCATACTCATGGGTGTGGGCATGGCTGGCGTGGGCATGAACGTGATGCATGATGGCAACCACGGCTCTTACTCTAAGAAAAAATGGGTGAACAAATTAATGGGCGGGAGCATCTATATCCTTGCGGGAAATGTTTACAACTGGCAAGTGCAGCACAATGTACTGCACCATACCTATACTAATATACATGGCCATGATGAAGACCTTGAAGCCGGGCGCGTGTTAAGGTTCTCAAAGCATAGTGAGTGGAAATGGTACCACCGTTTTCAACATTACTACTCTATTTTTCTTTATGGCCTACTTACGTTCAACTGGGCAATCACCACAGATTTTAAGCAGATGCGCAACTACCTGAAGCGCAAACTGAGTTATGGTGAATTTCCCAATCCTACTATAGAATGGACAAAGCTCGTGGTTACAAAACTCATCTATGCCACGGTATGGATTGTACTGCCCCTATTGATCATGAATATTGTGTGGTGGAAGGTCATCCTGGGCTTCTTTATCATGCATTATACGGCCGGTGTGATCTTGAGCGTGGTATTTCAACTTGCACATGTAATGGGAGAGGCAGACATGCCATTGCCCGATGAAAGTGGATCTATGAAAAACACCTGGGCAATACACCAGTTGTTCACCACGGTGAATTTCTCAACCAAGAACAGGATAGTAAACTGGTTTACCGGTGGACTTAACCACCAGGTTGAGCATCACATCTTTCCACATATCAGCCACGTGCACTATACTAGGATTTCTAAGATCGTGCGTGAAACCGCAGCAGAATTCAACCTGCCTTACAACGAGTATAAAACCACGCGCTCAGCAGTACTGGCGCACTTTAAATATCTTAAGGAAATGGGCATGCGCCCTGCTCTACAAACCGTTTAATATTTTTTGTTTTCAATGGAAACAATGACAAATCAACTATCTGACAGAATCAACAACCTTGCAACCTCAGCAACCTTGGCCATGGCGGCAAAGGCACGCGAGCTAAGGGGCGAGGGTAAAGATGTAATAGGACTGAGCCTGGGAGAACCAGACTTTAACACTCCAGATTTTATTAAACAAGCGGCCATTGATGCCGTAAATGAAAATTACAACAGCTATACCCCGGTTGACGGGTATGCAGAGCTCAAACAGGCCATCATCACAAAATTCAAGAGGGATAATGACCTTACCTATGAGCCCAGTCAAATAGTTGTGAGCACGGGTGCTAAACAGGCCCTTTACAACTTGGCACAAGTTTGCCTCAACCCCGGTGATGAAGTTGTCCTCCCCTGCCCATACTGGGTAAGTTATAGTGACATTGTCAAACTTGCAGAAGGTGTTCCTGTTGAAGTACCTACATCAATAGATACTGACTTTAAAATGACACCAGGGCAATTGCGCGCGGCAATCACGCCAAAAACAAAAATGCTCTGGTACAGTTCTCCCTGCAACCCCAGTGGTTCCATTTACAGCAAGGAAGAACTAAGGGCTCTTGCTGACGTACTTAAGGACTACCCAGAAATCATCGTGGTTAGTGATGAAATATACGAGCACATCAATTATGTGGGCGATCATGCAAGCATGGCCCAGTTTGAGGATATGTATGACCGCACGGTGACCGTGAATGGTGTTGCCAAGGCATTTGCCATGACGGGATGGAGAATAGGCTACATAGGTGGCCCCAGCTATATCGCACGTGCCTGCAATAAAATACAAGGGCAGGTGACCAGTGGTGCAAACTGTATCGCACAACGTGCAACCATCACCGCGTTGATGTCTCCCGTAAGCAAGATTCAATACATGGTTGACGAGTTTAAGGAGCGTCGCAAATTGATACTTGACCTGGTCCAGGAGATACCAGGATTTGAATGTAACGAACCCGAAGGGGCCTTTTATATATTCCCAAATATCTCGTATTATTTTGGCAAGACCTTAAAGGGAAAAGAAATCAGCAACGCTTCTGACTTTGCGATGTTCCTTCTTGAGGAAGCCAATGTTGCCACCGTAACGGGTGATGCTTTTGGCGGGCCCAACTGCATAAGGATATCCTATGCCGCGAGCCAAGAACAGATCAAGGAAGCAATGAAACGTATAAAAGCGGCCGTGGCTGGGTAAATTTCATGTAAATGAAATACAACATACAAGATATAAGCGCCCGTGAAGTCTTTAATGGATTTCACGGGCGCTTTATTCATACAGATAAATCTACCCTTGCCTTCTGGGAGATTGACCAGGACGCCACGATACCCACACATGCACATTTTCATGAACAGGTCATGCAAGTGCTCGAGGGCGAGTTTTTACTGGATGTTGATGGAGAAAGTCATAACCTCAAGCCTGGCGATGTACTGGTCATTCCGCCAAATGCCCCCCATGGCGGCAGGGCAATCACGGCCTGCAAGGTCCTGGACACCTTTACACCCCCCCGCGAAGAGTACAAATAAAAAAATCAGCCGTAATGACTGATTTTAACTAGTGTTATGTAATTCCTCTTTTTTAGGGAAGCACAACCGCATCAACCACATGGATGACTCCATTGGATTGATTTACATCAGCAATCGTAATTGTCGCCATTGATCCTGAAGCATCTTTTATCATAATATCATCACCGGCCATCATGGCCCATAACCTGCCCCCCATGGCCGTGGTGAACACGGCAGAACCACCACCTTTTTTAATGGCATCCTTGATATCCTGCGCGCTCAACTTGCCCGGCACCACGTGGTACATAAGCACAGCGGTGAGCTTTTTCTTGTTTTCTGGCTTGAGCAGGTTTTCTACGGTGCCCAGGGGCAGTTTTTCAAAAGCATGGTCAGTGGGGGCAAAGACCGTGTAAGGCCCGGCACCTTTTAAGGTATTATCAAGGCCGGCGGCCTTTAACGCTGCCACCAGCGTGGTGTGGTCCTTTGAGCTTGCCGCATTTGTCACGATATCCTTAGTGGGGTACATCTCTGCGCCGCCCACCATTTTAGTTTCCTGTGCCTGTGCAAAATGTGTCATGGCGACCATTGCAAAAAGCAACAGGATGGTTTTGATTTTTTTCATGGTTTTTTTAATTGATCATATCCATATAGCGCAGAAAATCCCATTTTAGTTTTTGGTCAAATGTAATTTGGCAATAGTTTAACGCATGGCCTTTCGGCGAAAGCCTTATAGATAAGATTGAAGATGTTTGATTATCATGGGGGCATGTACGCGGGTGTTTTCTATAAAAAGTTTACTGGTCTGCATCCCGCTATTGATCACCCCGGCAACATAAACATTCTTTAATGGGGTTTCAAGTGTGTCAGGGTCATGGACGGGGAGCTTGTCATCACCATCACTTATGACTAGGCCCAGCCTTTCAAAGAGTTCATAATTAGGCCTGTACCCTATCATGGCAAGTACAAAATCATTTTTAAGTTCCACAACTCCCCCTGGTGTATCGAGAATGACCGAATGTTCCTTTATCTCCTTGACGGTAGAATTGAAGTAGGCCTTGATAGCTCCTTCCTTGATGCGGTTTTCAATATTGGGCCTAATCCAGTATTTTACCTTTTCATAGATGGAATCCTCGCGTATTGCCATGGTTACGGCCGCACCTTTGTAATAGGTCTCTAACGCAACATCACATGCAGAATTTGCAGCACCCACCACTAGTATTTCCTGACCTACATAAGGATGTGGGCTATCATAAAAATGCTTTACCTTGGGCAGGTTTTCCCCAGGCACATTGAGTTTTCTGGGCGTATCATAAAAGCCTGTACTTACTATGACAGCAGTTGCCTTATAATCTCCTTTTTTAGTTTTTATAAGATAAAACCCCTCCTGCTTGTGCATGCCCAGGACCTCAGTATAGAGTTTTATGTCAAGATCCCAGCTTTCATAGACCCTGCGGTAATATTCTAGGGCTTCCTTGCGCGTGGGCTTATCAGTATGTGAGACAAAGGGTACACCACCTATTTCCAGCAGGTTTGAAGTGGAGAAGAAGGTCATTTGCTCCGGGAAGCTATAGATGCTGTTGACAAGGACACCTTTTTCTAGAATAAGGCAATCTATGTTTGCTTTTTTTGCTTCAATGGCGCAGGCAAGCCCTATGGGGCCGGCACCTATGACAATAAGTTGATGGGTTTCCAAGTTGTGTGGTTTTGGCGTAAGCCCAAAATTACAACACGTCTAGCGATTGCGCCAAAAAAACGGGGTCAATAGGATAAGTACCGTAAAAAGTTCTAACCTACCAATGAGCATGAGAAAAGAACACCACCATTTGCCCACACCTGGCAGCGAATCATAATTATTGACCGGACCCAGGTCTCCAAATGCCGGCCCCACATTGCCCAGCGATGAGGCGGCCCCACCCAGGGCGGTAGGAAAATCGAGCCCTAGAAGTGCGAGTCCACAGGCGCCCACAATCCATGCCAGCATATACAGTATAAAAAAGCCCAGGATATTAAAAACGATATTCTGCGAAATGGCTTTCCTGTTATAGCGCACGGGCAAAATGGCATTGGGATGCAACGTCCTCTTGAACTCCAGCACACCGTTGCGTATGGTTATCAAGTGCCTCACGATCTTGATGCCCCCCGCTGTTGATCCTGCTGAACCGCCCAGGAACATCATTCCAAAGAACAAAACGGTCAAGAAAGGTGCCCATAAGGTATAGTCAGCAGAGACAAAACCTGTGGTGGTCATCACGGCCAGTACCTGAAAAAGCCCATGCCTAAAGGCGCTTTCAGCCTCGCCAAAAACCATGGGGTGGTTGATGGATGAAATGCCCACATCGGCCTTCCATAAAATGACACCCATGGTAACAAGCGTAAAGCTGATGATAAATGTGGAATACAATTTAAACTCCTCATCTTCCCAGATACTCTTAAACCTCCCCTTAAAGGCAAAATAACTGAGCACAAAGTTTGTACCTGCCAGGAACATGAATGCGATGATGATATATTGTATCAAGGGTTTATCGTTCCAGTAGGCCACGCTGGCATTTTTTGTGCTAAATCCCCCCGTGGAAAGGGTGCTCATTGCGTGGTTTATGGCGTCAAAAAAAGACATCCCTGCCACCTTGAGCAATATGGTCTCTGCGATGGTGTAGCCAAAATATATCAACCATAATCTTTTTGCGGTATCGGTAATGCGTGGGTGGAGCTTGTCTGCACTGGGGCCAGGAGCTTCGGCGGCAAAAAGCTGCATGCCCCCTATGCCCAGCAATGGCAATATGGCTATGGCCAAAACGATAATCCCCATCCCCCCTATCCAGTGTGTCATACTGCGCCAAAAGAGTATACCGTTAGGCAATGCCTCAATATCGTTCACGATGGAAGCCCCCGTCGTGGTGTACCCGCTCATGGTCTCAAAAAAGGCATCTGTCAATGATGGTATCGCACCGCTGAATATATATGGCAAGCAGCCACTGAGGGACATGAATATCCACCCAAAGGTCACCACGACATACCCTTCCTTTTTTTGTATTTCCTTCTTGTGGTTGCGGGTGAGGAACATGAGCAATGTACCTATAAATACCGTGAGCAGTCCTGCACTTGATATGGCCATGGCAGAATCAACCCCATCATAAATATAGCCCACGATGGCACTAAGTATCATGAAGCCGCCATTGCATAAAAGCAATAGCCCCATGAGATGAAAAATGATCCTGTAGTTAAGTCTTGGCACTTAAGAAGTATTAATTAGGAAAACATTCGCTCTACCTTGTTGATAGACCTCAACA
>CEQG01153140.1_pt1 | contig 24722 bp, 21 predicted proteins | sample 350301 | NCBI WGS metagenome assembly CEQG01 (sample SAMEA2621242, study PRJEB7988) | marine metagenome | isolation source: saline water (ENVO:00002010), including | reverse complement strand
ATGACCTGGGGCGGCCTGCGCGGGGGAATCTCCATCGCGCTTGCACTGTCACTTACCGTAGATATGCACAGGGAGCTATTTTTAGTAATCACCTATTTTATCGTGGTATTCAGCATCATTGTGCAGGGGCTTAGCGTGGGCAACCTGATTAAAAAGGTCACTGGGGTCGAGCAACCTCAAGAAGTACAGCAGCACTAGGATACCCATAAGTGGGTATTTTTCATTAGCGGTACCTGTAGTACCTTGGAGATTTGTGTTTTATGGCTTTCGCCGAAAGGCAAGCAGGTAAAAAATACTTTATCCGGGGTATGTGAACCCTGTTAAAAACCGGTTTAATGACCTTAATAATATAATAACCAATCAAAACCAATCAACCATGTCATCCTTAGAAAATGAATTTTTTGTAGCCTTGAGCCTCAACGAAGCAGACCGTAAAAAGTATCAACTAGTGTACTGTAGTTCGCTTTACGACACCTTTTTTTGTGTGTATGCCAAATTTAAGTTTGAAAAATCAGAAGGCGAGGACCACGATGCTGAGTTTAGCAAGGCGAAGTTTAAGATATTCAATTTTAAGGGACCTGTGAACATAGGTTTAAAAGAAGTGATCTATGATGCTGAAAAACAGGAGTTCTTGCTTCTTGTTCAGGGTTTATGTGATGCGCCCGAAGATTTTAAAGAAGAAGCTACTTTTTGGGGAGGTAGTGGTTTTTCTTTTGATAAACCATTAAAATTTGAACGAAAGCTTTTGCCCTTGAACGATGGGGATAGTGATGAAAACCCCATGCCCTATAAACATGGTTTTTTTGACTCAGAATTCTATAAAAGGGATGGTACGAGTCATATAAGGAGACCTATGGATGAAGAGGCTTTTGATGATTTATCAGAAGCGTCCACCTTGTACAATGGATTGCCAGAAAATGGTTTTGCTCCCGGTAACCTACGCTGTATAAGAAGTACATCTTACATAAGGTTCTAGTGTGAGGCAACTCCTGGTCATCTTTTTCTGCTTTTTGATTTCCTCCATCAAGGCTCAAGAAACCGTGCTGGATCATAGCAGGGTTTATCTTGATGAGCTGGAGGCATTGAACTTTAAGGCTATTGACATTCCGGGTGAAATCAAAGAGGGTTATGACCCGCAAGAACTGTCTACCCTTGCCGAAATTATCTACTGGGCCGGGCAACGGCCACGACCCATCGTGCTCATTGATCAAGACCTGGGTAATGCAACATCACGGTTTGCAGCCTGTGTGGGCTTACTGAGCAGGGGATATTATGACCTGTATGAAGATCCCTTAAAAAAGGATGTCTTCAAGAATTTTTATGAAGCATATAATATTTCGGTAACACTGGGCAATGATGCCTTGCGCAAGCGTGCCCTGCTGGCCTTGATGGAGTATTATACTTTTGAGATCGTACAGGCTGACTTGAGTTATGAAAAATACCTGGATGAGTTTGATGAACTTCGCAGGGATGCCGTGGATGATGCCTGGTATGTAAACTATATGCTGGTGCTCAATGCCCTGAAAATAGGTGGGCCCAATGATGAATACTATGTAATTGCCAACAAACTGGGGGCGTATATCGATGTACTGGAACCCCGGAGCCCGTTGCGGTCGAGGTTGCTTTTTGAACGTGCCATTTTTGAGGAGATACAAGAAGATTTCGCGGAAGCGAGAAGCTATTACAACCAGGTATTGTATGAGATAGGCAGTGAACCTTACCTTAAATATATTAAATATGCGTGCTATGTAAAGCTGGCCTTTTTAGACCATCTTGAGGAAGATTATGACAATTCCATGCTCATGCTGGAGAAGGCAAGCGAGTTTAGGGATGTTAAGGACACGTTGCGGTCAACTTTTTATGATAGCTATTATTCATCGTTAAATTATGGTGCAAGGGGTGATTTTGCAGATGCATACAATTATCTTAATGATGCCTTTACCGTGGGCTATAATTTTGATATGCGCAGCAATACATTGCTTACCAGCAGGTTGAATGTAGAGTTTGAAACTGAGCGTAGGATACAGGATAACAGATTATTGCGGGCCAATGTGGCCCAGGAAAAACAGAAACGAATCCTTACTTTTTGGTTGGGGTTTGGCGTGGTCTTTATATTGAGCTTGGGATCAGTCCTGGTCTATAAAAATATCAAGAAGGCCGAAAAATTGGCCAAACAGCAAGCTGTACTGGAACGGCAGAACAAGGAAAAACTGCTCAAGGAGCAGGAGCTGAGCGGGATAGATGCCATGATTGCCGGGCAAGAAAAAGAACGGCAACGCATAGCAAACGATCTTCACGATAACCTGGGCAGCCTGCTCGCGACCATAAAAATGCATTTTCAAAGCCTTAAAGGCGAAAACCGCCCGGGTGTTGACAATGCCATGGTGGTCAACAAGACTGATGGGCTGATTGATGAAGCTTATCAAAAAGTACGGCAGATTGCGCATGCAAGATATGCCGGTGTTCCTGCACAGGAAGGATTGCTCCCTGCCGTAAAAAACTTTGCAAAAAAGGTAAGTCTCGTTAATAACCTGTATATTAATGTCGAAGATCATGGCATGGAGGGCAGGCTTGAAAATTCTTTAGAAATCAACCTCTTTAGGATTGTGCAGGAATTGATTACAAATATTATAAAGCATGCTGGAGCAAGCAACGCCACCATCCACCTTACCCATCATGACAATGACATCAATATTATGGTAGAGGATAATGGTAAAGGCTTTGATGTCAATAATATAAGGCCCAGTGAAGGTATGGGTATCCATAGTATAGAGAAGCGGGTGGAACATATGGGTGGTTCAGTCACGGTGGACTCTGCACCCGGCAGGGGGACCACGATAATAATAGATATACCGGTATCATGATAAGATTAGCTATAGCAGAAGACCATAATGCCCTTATTGATGGAATCAAGGTTTTTCTTGAATATGAGGAGGATATCAATATGATAGGCCATGCAAACAACGGGCAGGAATTAATAGACCTGGTATCAAAAAAAAATCCTGATGTGGTGATCACTGATATAAGGATGCCCGTGATGGATGGTATTGAGGCAACGCGCATAATCACAGGGAGTTTTCCAAAAACAAAGGTGATTGCCTTCACCATGTTTGATCAAGATGAGGCCGTGCGTGACATGATCAATGCTGGAGCAAAAGGGTATCTCCTTAAAAATAGTAGCCTAACAACACTTTTGAAGGCCGTGCGCATGGTGTATGTAGGCGAGAATTTTCATGATTCAAATATCACCCCTCCAGAAGAAATTAAATCTGATAACAAATCAAAAGGTATCCTCACGGAGCGGCAGATAGAAATTTTGAAACTCGTTGCCCTAGGAAAGACCAATCAAGAAATAGCGGATACGCTTTTTATAGGCAAGACCACGGTAGAAACCCATAGAAAAAATATGATACGTAAACTGGGGCTTCAAGGTGCGGGAGAGCTATTAAGGTACGCTGTTGATAAAAAGTATGATTATTAAAAATATTAAATAAGAAAAATCTTACTATAAAAATTAATTATATGGTTTAAAGGCAATTCTATTTGGTTTATATAATATTCGGGGTTATATTCGCAGCTACCAAACCCCAAATTTAAACCGCTTGTTATGAGAAAATGTATTTTTCTACTATTCTTTTTATGCCTTTTCAGTTGTTCAGATGAACAATTCACACGTCCCAATGAATCCCCGGAAACGGCTGATTTAACAACCCAAAGCAGTTCTTTAAGGGCCACCCTTGAAAATTTCAGGCAGATTGCAAATCCTACAGGAAGGGCTGCGTCAGGTGAGTTATGTTTTAATTTTGTGTATCCTATTACCCTGGGCTATAATACAGGTGATAGCGTTGAGGTCTCCAGCTATGAAGACCTTTTGCAAATCTTGCTTGATGAGACCGTTGCCCTGCACATTACCTCGATTGCCTATCCTTTTGAAGTTCAGTTAAGTGCAGATTCAAGTATTCATACCGTGAATGATGAAGATGATTTCTCCATCCTGGTTGAAAATTGTGGTTACGATACCCTTGAATATGAAGATGTTATTGAGGTTGTGGGCAATTGTTTTACTATCAATTATCCCATTGATTTGGTTGTCAATGATAATGCAATGACTTTTGAAAGTCAAGAAGGTGCACAAGCTTATTTTACCGCTAATTATCAAGGTATAACCTCGGTCACGCTTGCTTATCCATTAAGTGTTACGCTTGTTTCAGATAACAGTGAAGTGCTCGTTGAAGATGATTATGAAGCTATTGATCTTATAACTAATATCTGCGGGATAGATTAACCGCGCTATCTTATCATAAAAAAAACCTCCATGCACTCGCAGGAGGTTTTTTTAATTTGGCTAATTCAATGTTACCACCAGTCCCTCACGTGATATACGACACTGCTGGGTTGATTGTTGCCTCTTGCAACCCCTACATCCCTTGCTGCTTGTATCGCTTCTCGCTGTAGGTCAGTATCATCCTGCTGCACCCTTAAGGTAAGGTCCCAGACTCTATCATCCAGTTGCCTTACTCGGGATCCCATCTCATTTGAGAGCTCTGTGGCTTCTTTATAACAGACTGCTTCCGGTTGTATGCGTTGCAAATAATTCATTGCTTTTTTTGCGGCATCATAATCTTGCCCGGTATTCCACACATTTCTAGCCTGGTTAAGCAGGATTCCACAGTCCCTGTTTATCTTTTTTTCATAGATGGGTATGATTGCCTTCATGGCCTTGTCATAACAATCCCGGTTTATCCTGGGGATGTTGCCCAGTAGGGCCAGGGCCAGATCATAATTATTCTGCGCTGCAGCTACTTCTGCATCCTTGAGGATGTAGCCACAGCCATCGTCATAATATTCAAGGATTTTTTGCTTTGAGCGGTCTATCAATTTTTGAATGGAGGCGTTATTGGCACGTATCTGGTTAAAGGCAGAGATGTATGCTTTGTCCTCATTGCTGCCCACGCCTTTTGCGGTTACCGTAGTGCTGCCAAATTTAGTCCCGCTGATACCATCCCCCACATAAAAAACCACATCAAGCGTCACGGCAACGCGCGGGGGTGGCCCCGGCACGATGTGCTTGTTGCTCACCACGACATTGGGTGTGATGATAAACCTGCTGCTGGTGGAAATGTCAGATGCGCCCAGGCCATTGCTCGCTATAATCTGTGTGAGCTTTGCCTCTAGGTTATTTGCCGCGCTGGGGGGCATATCTGCAATATATTCTGAGACGTAGGGGGTGATGGCGATCCTGTCATAATCATCCATGGCCTCTTGTGCGGTCAGCCTTCCGGCGAAAGCCAGCAGAAACACAATCATTGTAATCTTTATCTTTTTCATAATCCTATTATTTATGCCCCAGGAACAATGTGGCCTCGCCCAGTCCACGGGTGGTTATTTTATTTTCTATGCCCAGTCCATCATTGAGGTAATCGCTTAATTCCTTGATGTACCTTCTTGTGTCCATGGCCCGTTCACGGCCATTGCGGGTGTAGTACATGGGGATGCGCACCTGCTCAAAAATCATCATGTTCTCCGTGGCGTCCAGGGTTGAGAAACGTCCTTGCACGGTGTTGTCAGCCATCCAGTCTTCTATGACAAACCCCAGTTCATCCCCGCCAAATTCACTCTCAAGGTCCTCGCCCCAATCATCCCAGCGCTTGATGCGCACGGTGATCTCACGGCCGTTCTCAAACATGTCGTCAAAATGGTCCTGAAGCGATGCGCTAAAGGTATCCATGTGCGCAATGGCGGCTTCTTCCAGTAACACGGGAAGCTCAGCCGAAAATGATGGCGCACCGGTTCCTGCTGCTGTCGCAACCTGCTTGCTTGAGTAGGCATCCAGGCCTTGCAGGTTGAAGGTGACAGATTTTTTTGGCCCGCTCTGGTTTACGGTATAGGTGAGTTGTAAGAAGATGTCAGCCTTTGCGGTAGATTTAAGCATGTCCACAGGGCTTTCGGCAACCTCGGCGCCGGTTTCTTTAGAAGAGCGCATGGCATCTTCTGCGGCATAACTGTTTATGGTCTTCATGACGGTCTCCATGTTCTTTAATGGAAAGCCCCTGTCAGCCATCAGGCCGTTGATCTTGCTTATCATGAGCAGCAGGTTTGTGTCATTTTGAAAAGCTGCTTTGTAATCTGGTATGGTGGTGAGGATTCCCTGGTCGTCAAACTGCATGGTAAATCCATGTTGCACGCACCAGGCGTCACTGGGCACTACCATGAGCGTGGGTTTTTTTGCCTGCCCCATGGTTACCTGACAGAGCAAAAGGATTGCTATGTAAATTATTTTTTTCATGTCTATAATATTTGATCTTGTTGTAAGTGGGATTTAAGGCCCTGCATATCAATAAGTACGATGAACCCGTAAGCCTGCTTCTTGTTGCTGTCTTCGTTCTTAAAGGATTTTTTGTTCTGTTCTTCAATAAAATCCCGGTAATCACCCCTGTCGCTAAAAAAACCATTAAAGTAATCCTCATGGCGCTCCATGGCATTTACCTCGGTAATCATGGGGCTTACCTTGCATTCATCGCTTCCGTTGCGTATGCCCTTGAACATCACGTCCCTTAAGGCTTCCTTAAATGCATTTTCACGGGCTTCTTTGACATCCATTCCCGTGCCCCAGGTTTTTACCAGTTGGGAACCATCCAGGTTCTTGCCCAGGCATTCTGTATCATAATTGTAATGGCCAGCTATGTATTCTTTTGGCTTGCAAGCCAAAAGAACTACGGCTAGTATTGCCATATAAAGTATTGTTCTTGTCTTCATGGTGTGCTTTTTTAAAATCCTGATGATAATCCCCTGATGATCCCGGCATCTTCAAGTTCCTTGCGCAACAACGCCTTGTTTACTGATACGATGACGCCTATCTTGTACTCCTTGCGGCCTATCTTAAAGCGGTCACCGGCGGCAACTGCACCGTCTGTGGAGAGGTTGACAAATTTTTGATACTTGCCGCCATCAGCAAAGAAGGCACTGAAATATGGTGCTTTCTCTTGTTCCAGGTTTGAGCTCCTGGCCAGTGGTGGCTGTGCAAAGCACCCTCTTTCGCCGGCAGGCACACCTTGAAAGATGATACCGTGCACTGCGTTCTTTTTTGCTTGTTCTATGGCGACATCCTTACGGTCAGAGTATGACCATACCTTGACGAGGTAAGTGCCCTCGCGGCCGGTCTCAACACACTCAATCTCATATCTCCATTGAGCGGTATCTTCATCAGCTTGTTTTTTTGCCCTGCGCTGAGCGCTCATAGTATAGCCCATGAGCATGATGGCGAGGATTAAGAAGCTTGTTTTTAATGTAACTTTCATGTGATTTGGTTTTAATTTATTTGACGAATGAGCATTCCTGAGGCATACTTGCCCTCATTGCCCTTAAAGGTTGTAAACTCGTCCTGAGATTGGTTTTCGGCAATCTCCTCGCTCATGTAGGAGTTGTCCCAGATGCCGTTTTTCTCGACTTTTATAACCCCCACACGTTGATATTCGGTACGGCCATCTTTATCCAGCACCTGCTCAAGTACCTCAAACTTGTCTCCTTTTTCAAGACCTTCCTTCACGCCTATTTTAGCAGTTATGGGTTCACCGCTCAACAGGGGAGATTTTGTCCTGAATTCTTCAAAAGAGCGTTGTAGTTGACTGATGCCTTTATCTTGCGCCTTGATTGTTGCAATGCGTATGAGGTCACTATTGTCCTTACTTGAGAAAATGGTGGATTGCAGGTTTGCCCTCACGGTCTCGGTACCCACTAGTTTTAACTTAAAGAGGTCGCTGCTTTCAAAGGCTGTTTTTTTATCCTCGCTGTGGTTTGAGGCGTCCATCCAGTAATTGTTGTAGAAATTAGCGGCTACTTCCTCGTCCCACTCCAGGCGGTAGAGGTAAGAGACGGTCTTTACTCCATATCCCTTGCCCATGACCTGTGTGCCCAGGTTGGCAGCATCTGCCGCGGTTGATACCACATCAAGGCCCGCAACTGATGCAACGGTACTTATGGCACTGAGCCACCCACCGGCCTTCCTGGCGGTTTCTTGTTTATTTGTGTACCTAAAGTCATAGACAATCACAAAGGTGTTGCCTATGAGTTCTTCCCCGGCATCTGCGAGAATGGCCTTGCCGCGCTCAGTATTCATGGCCACCTTGACATCAAGGTCTGATGCATTGTAGGATCCCCTTGCGGCAACAAGGTCCATGTTGAACTCGCCATTTGCATTCCGGTTGAACCATTTTGCCACCAGTGCACGGGCAACCCCATTTCTGTTAAGGTAGTCCGTGATCACGCTTGACTGGTCTTCTTCGTCCTGGCCACCCGGTGCGTTGATGAGGTATGGACCTATATTGTGGTCGTTGAATTTTTCTGATAGCTGTGAATTGCCAAAGGCATCGCGGATGACCCCAAAATGCTCCCGGGCTTCATCATTGATCATCATGGTGTACAGCGAGCTACGGCGATATTTGAGTCCATTAGCTTCATTTTCAGAAGATTTTTTGATTTTTACGATTTCACCCTCATTGTTGAGTACTGAATTTGTGGCAATGCTCAAAACATCAGATGAGGGGCTTGAACCCGTTTTTTTGGCTTTAGCCAAAAGGTCCAAGTAATAGGATTCACGGGCGTTAGTGCCTACGTTGCTGGCAATGTCACCGGCCACTTCTGTATCAGACTTTGTTGAATATGAACTTCCTTGTGCCGAGCCGGCCAGGCTACCAGTAGTAACCATGGCAGAAGGATTTGGGATTTTAAGTGATTCATTGTACTTCTGCGTGGCAGCCTGGTATTTCTCTGAAGCTGCTTTCATCTTTTTATTGTTGCCAAAGGCAAGTGGCCTTGCTGAAATCTCGTTCATCACGTTAGTATATTCCAGGGAGGCTTCTTGAAATTCTTCTAGAGAAAACATGGTCTGGGCAAAGGTCACCTTGCCCTCGGCGCGTATGGCATCGTTGTCCAATCTGGCCTCATCTTGCAGGTTTGCCAGTTCTTCTTTGATCTTTTTATTATACGCACGTGTTGATACCAGCATGTCTTCAATTGACCCGCCCATGGGAGGTGAGAAGACCCCCACGCGTTCTATAAGCAATGCGTCAAACTCCTTTGCGGTTGCGATTTTAGGTTCTACCGGTGGTGCGGGTTCTGTTTCTGGCTGTGGTTGAGGGGCTTGTACCGCTACCTCTGTTTCTTCAGCTTCTATGACCACCTGGCTGCTTTGTTTAAGGTCATTGTCAGTATTTGCTACTACATGCGTATCGTTGCCAGTGGCCTCAAAAGTTGCGGTACCGGTGTTGTTATCAGGGTCTCCCTTGATGGCCTTGTACTTGTTGCTGGCCAGTAAAAATTCATCTGTCGCTGCAGATAGTTTGTCCATGTAATCATCTGCAGTGGGGTTTTTTTGCAGCTCTTCCATGGTCTGGGTGTATTTTTTTGATGCTTTTTGAAACTCGATGAGCGCCATGGCTTCATTGGCGCTTTTTTGAGCAGCTTCAATATCTTCAAGAGAAGTTTCAGGTGCAGCAGGCGTTTCATTGATTTTTTCTGTACGTCCTGTCTCATTGCTTGCTACAGCTGTTTCCGCTACGGGGGTGATTTCTTCTTCAACTTCTTCGATCTCCTCTACTTCTGGAGCAAGGAGCGCGGCATATTTTTCGGGCGTGCCTATTGTTTTTGTGACGCTCTTGGCAAAAACATCTTCTATGAATTCCTTTTCCATCTCGTCAAACTCTATGACATTGTTGTCGGCAATTTTGGCGGAAGCCTCACTGGAAAGCACATCGTCTTCAGTACCATTTATCATAAAATTTTTCTTTGAGAAGTCTGCAACGATGTAATATTGTTGTCCGGGTTCAACTTCTATGATAATGGAAGCCGCCTTCTTGTCACCAGATTTTATCCCGGCAAAAATGTGCTTGCCCGCTGGGACTTCTTGCGAGATGGTGTTGATCTGGGTGATGGTACCTATGTAGTCATGACCCTGAAAGATGTTGAGGTCATCTGTCCATCCACTTTCACCTTGACCGGTAAAGTGTATTGTGGCCGTATCCTGGGCCCACGTACAAATTGAGAGCATTAATGCCAGGCTAAAAATGCCCAACTTGAAAAACTTATCCATGATTACGATTTTAAGGTTAGTAAGCATCAATGATGAGGTGTCAAGATTGATGATTGCAAAATATCTGTAACCATGAGGGCATTCAATACCCACTTATGGGTATATTTTTAAGGAGAATTTAACAAGTTTGAATTATTTTGACATTGATTATCAACAGGTTGTCTTATTTTGATAGGTTAACGTGGTTATGCGACATAAAAAAACATCCGCCATTGGCGGATGTTTTTTTTAATGGATTTTGTGTTTTACTTACTTGGTGATGGGCGAATAATCAAACTTTTGGCCACCCACTGAGAGCTCTGCCATCAAACCTGCTTTAGGGTTTGCAAAAACAGCAACGCCATCCCGGTATTTCGCTTCCGCGGAAGCGCCACTTTTCAACATCACCGCGCTTACGTTTCCGGTGAATTCAAAATCATCGTCCTTAAATGAATTGTAGGCATCAGCATCTTCAAAAAAGATAATTTCGCTAAAAGCCTTGCCACCGGCCTGTAGGCCCACATCTAGTTTTTTCATCTTGGCGGAACCCACTACCACACCATTTTCATACACGATGCCATTACCAGATGCGGCACCTACCACAAATGCGCCTTTTCCCACATTAGGAAAAATCACGTATGCCTTGGCATCATTAAAAAAATGGTTCATGCCATTGTCCTTCTCTATGAAAGCAGCTTTAGCAGTTGCGGCATCTTTAATAAGTTTTTTGTCTTTTGCATGTTGTGCAAAAACGCCTATCCCCATCATGAGGAAAAGGCCCAGAATTAAATTTTTAGTTTTCATTTTAATAGCTTTTTTGTCTATCTAAATTACATGAAAACCGTGAGGGGCACCGTTAAAATACCCTTACTTATTGTGAAGGTTATGGTAATGTTTTAGGGGTTAGCCCCGGGGCATTTCTTCTCATTCCTTGGCAGACTCCTGTCCCTCTTGTATGCGCTCTTCTATTTCTTCTTCAGTGTCCTCGTCCAGGTAAGGGTGGGTCTGGTCCTGTGCCTTATTGTCTATCCACACTTCATAGTACATGGCAAAATGGTCAGACCCATAATAGGGTAGGCGGCACATCTCTTCCATGAACATATCTGTACTGTAGAACAACTGGTCAATGGGAAACCGCATGAACCAGTAATTTGCATTATAACTGGGGTATAGCCCCCGGCCTATCCTGGGGTCGAGCAGCCCGGTCATTTTTTTGAAGAGCCTGGAGATATTGCTCCACACCACGTCGTTGAGGTCGCCACAAACTATGATGGGGGCTTCCAGCTCCCTTACTCTTTTGCCTGCGAGCAGGAGTTCTGCATCGCGTTCTTTAGAAGTTTCATTTTCTGTAGGACTGGGAGGTGCGGGATGCACGCAGATGAGGTTGAGCGCGGGCCCGTTGCGGTATTTTACTTTTGTGAAGATAGAGGGGATGTCTTCTTCTACCATGAACTTGACCTCTGTGTCCACAAGTTCAAATTTACTGTACAGGTGCATGCCGTAGAGGTTTTCAAGCGGTACGCGCACCACATGGGGGTAATGTTCTTCAAGTGGTTTTAAAGCATTTTCCCACGCCTTGTTAGACTCCATGGTAAGGAAGATGTCCGGTTTTTGCTGCTTGATCAGCGCCATGAATTTTTCATAATTGTCATTAGGTTGCAGCACGTTTGCGGTAACCAGTGAGATTTTTTTAAGGTCAGCATAGCTTTTAGGCCTCCTTCGCTTGCGCGGAAAGTACCCCGTAAAGGGCCAGAAGACAGCCATTTGAAATATCATGGTAAGGAAGAGCACACCTATGGTGATCCACTGCCAGGTGAACAGTGGAAAGTCAAATATAAGGAGCAGGCACAACAGGATGAATTGGAGCACCGTAGTTTGTACCCGTATAAAGCCCCATATACGGACTGACCAGTGGGTGACCCGCAGCAATGGGAGGTAGGCTATAAGGATAAATACAAATGTAATGACGTATAGTGCCATGATGGATTAACCAGTTGTCAACTCTAGAAAAAGGGCTTCGAGAGATGTGTTTTTTTTATTGAGTTGTAGGATCTTCAATCCATTATCATGGGCAAAATCAAATACGGCAGGCCGCATATCCCTCTGGGTGTCAAAGGTGAGTTCATACACAAAGCCCGCAATACTTGTCATTTTTAAAAGGTGTGGTAGGCGTTCTAGGGCAACTTCTTCAACGCGGTAATCAAATTCTACAATAAGTGTTTGCTCTTGTTTTTCCTGGAGCTCCCGTAGGTTTTTGTCAGCCACGATCCTGCCCTTGCTGATGATGATGACCCGGTCGCAAATGGCCTCGACCTCCTGCATGATGTGGGTGCTGAGCAGCACGGTCTTTGTACTGCCTATATCCTTTATCAATTTTCTTATGTCCATGAGCTGGTTAGGGTCAAGACCTGTGGTGGGCTCATCGAGGATGAGTACATCTGGGTCATGCAGCAGGGCACTGGCAAGCCCCACACGCTGTTTGTAGCCCTTGCTTAGCTGGCCTATTTTCTTGTGGGCTTCAGGCGCAAGGCCGGTAAGGCCTATTACTTCTTCAATGCGTTCTTTGGGGGTTTTATAAATCTGTGCGTTGAACTTTAAATATTCGCGCACGTACATATCATAATACAGCGGATTGTTCTCTGGCAGGTACCCTATGCTTTTTTGAACCGCGAATTTTTCAGTGACCGTATTATGGTCATTGACCTGGGTTTCTCCTGCATCAGGTGCAAGGTAGGTGGTAAGGATGCGCATCATGGTGCTCTTGCCGGCACCATTGGGCCCCAAGAAACCCGTGATTTCTCCTTTGTTGATGGTAAAGGAGACATCGTCAAGGGCTTTTTGCTCACCATACATTTTAGTGACGTGGAGTGCTGAGATGGACATGCTGTTTTGTTAGTGGTTCAAAAGTATTAAAATCCTTAAGTTCTAAACCTTAATAAAGGGTTATAATACAGGTTTGCCCAAGATTCCATTTGGCGAAAGCCAGATGTGTCAAAAAAACCAAAAAAAATGTTTGTGTTATTTCAAATTTAATTACTTTAGCCCCTCAATCATTTGAAAACATGTACACAGTACGTTATTTCTGGAACCGTTATTTCTTCTTTTTTTATACAAAGGGAGCGGGGCCACTATAGCGTAAGGTATAGTAAATATAAAACAAGGTCCCGATTGAAAAATCGGGACTTTTTTGTTTATGTCCAGGCAATTAGAAGTGAAGGATTTAAAAAACATAGTAGCCATACAGGGAATCAAGGGTTCCTTTCATCACCGGGTAGCCCAGGAGTTCTTTGGTGAAGAGGTTGAGGTCGTGGAGTGCCGCTCATTTACAGATGTGGTCAAGAGCCTCATCACTGGTGAAAGCACAGATGCTGTCATGGCAATTGAAAATAACATCGCCGGTAGCATAATACCCAATTATGCCCTAATCGATGAGTATGACCTTAATATAGAAGGTGAGGTTTACCTCCCTATTGTTCAAAACCTGATGGCCCTACCGGGGCAATCCATGGATGATATAGAGGAGGTATGGTCGCATCCCATGGCGCTGTTGCAATGCCGTGAATTCTTTAAAAAATATCCCCATCTCAAACTCGTTGAGGTAGATGACACCGCCGGTGCCGCCAAGAGCATCAGTGAGGATGGAAAGAAAAAGGTGGCCGCCATTGCCAGTGAGACCGCGGCAAAAATCTATGGTATGGACATCCTTGCTGATGACATCCAGACCATGAAGGATAACAGCACGCGCTTTTTTATCCTCAACAACAATGGCCGTGTGGAGAATGGCACTCGCGATAAGGCTACCATTAAATTCTTGACACAGCATAAAAGGGGCAGCCTTGCGGCCGTACTCAACGTGATGAGCGATTGCAGGCTTAACCTTACCAAGATTCAATCATTGCCCGTGGTTGACAAACCATGGGTCTATGCTTTTTTTGTGGACGTGACCTTTAAGCGCTATACACATTTTGAAAAGGCAAAACAACTTTTGGGAATCATGGCCAAGAACTTTGAAGTTTTGGGCGAATATAAAAACAGGAAGTCATGATCACTACGGCAGATAGACTGAAACATACAGAAGAATATTACTTTTCGCGCAAGCTCAAGGAAGTGCGTGCCCTTGCCGCTGCCGGTAAAGCCATCATCAACATGGGTGTGGGCAGCCCAGACCTTGCACCGCCACCACAGGTACTTGAGGCCTTGACCCATTCTTTACAGGATGGCACGGCCCATCAATACCAGAGCTATAAGGGCCTGCCTGAAATGCGCGAGGCGATGGCTGCTTTTTATGCCAACAATTATGATGTGTCACTTGATGCAGAAACTGAAATACTGCCCCTCATGGGCTCTAAAGAAGGTATCATGCACATCAGCATGGCCTTTCTCAACAAGGGTGACAAGGTGCTCATCCCCAACCCAGGGTATCCCACCTATACATCCGTGACGCGCCTGCTAGAGGCAGAACCTTTGTATTATGACCTGGCTGAGGACAACAACTGGCTCCCAGATTTTTCCGCTTTAAGCGAAAAGGACTTGAGCGATGTCAAGCTCATGTGGATCAACTACCCGCACATGCCCACCGGGGCAAAGGCGGGCAGGGAGGATTTTGAAAAGGTCGTGGCTTTCGCCAAAGCAAACCAGATCCTGGTCATCAATGACAATCCATATAGTTTTATACTCAATGATGAGCCCATCTCCATACTATCAGTTGATGGGGCAAAGGATGTGGCGCTAGAGCTTAATTCCCTGAGCAAGAGTTTTAACATGTCTGGCTGGAGGGTAGGCATGCTCACCGGTGCCGAAAGGTTTATCAATGACGTGCTCACCGTCAAGAGCAATATGGATAGCGGGATGTTCTATGGTATTCAAAAAGGAGCTGCCGCCGTCCTGACAGAAGGTAGCGTGTGGTTTGCAATGTTGAACAAAATCTATACTGAAAGGCGGGACCTGGTATGGCAGCTCGCAGATGTACTGAACACCACGTATGATAAAAACACTAGCGGGATGTTTGTATGGGCAAAGTTGCCGGACGATTGTGAAAATGCCGAGGCATTCATTGATAAAATCCTTCATGAAAAGAGCATATTCATAACCCCTGGAAGTATTTTTGGCTCACAGGGAGACGGTTACATACGTTTCTCACTATGTGTGCCTCAAGAAAAGATCAAGGAAGCAATAAGCAGGTTTTAAAATACCATAATGGAAGAATTCAAGAACATATTCATTATAGGTGTTGGTCTCATCGGGGGGTCAGTTGCCAGGGATTTAAGAAGGATATTGCCAGCTTGTGAGATTTATGGCATTGATGCCAGCAAGGATAATCTTGAAGAAGCCGTGGGAATGGGTCTGATAAATCATTCTTCAGGGTTAGAAGAACTACATCTTGCTGACCTCGTGTTTCTTGCCATACCCGTGGACCAGGCAAACCTGTTCCTGCCTCCAGTACTTGACGCCGTGCGTGAAGATACGCTGGTGGTAGATATGGGCTCCACAAAGGCGAGCGTGTGCAAAACGGTGGCCGAGCATCCCAAGCGGAGAAATTTTCTTGCCTCGCATCCCATTGCCGGGACTGAGTTTTCAGGGCCATCTGCCGCGATTGAAAAATTGTATGATGGCAAGACCATGATCATCTGTGAAGTCGAGAAGACGGCATTTAAACTCCAAGAAAGGGCATTGCAGCTTTTTTCAGATATGGGGATGCGCCTGCGCTATATGGATCCAGAATCTCATGATAGGCATATTGCTTACGTTTCACATCTTTCACACATAAGTAGTTTTATGCTGGGAAAGACGGTTATGGAAAAGGAAAAGAACGAGAAGGATATTTTTGACATGGCCGGCAGTGGATTTGCATCTACCGTAAGGCTGGCAAAAAGCAACCCGGCAACCTGGACGCCTATTTTTAAGGAAAATAGGGAAAATGTGCTCGAAACCCTAAAAGAATACATTGATAACCTCAATAACTTTAAAAATCTTCTGGAAAATGCAGAATATGAGGCCGTTCATGCAGAAATGAAAAACACAAACCACATAAAATCAATACTTAAAGGATTATAAAGTAGGCGTAAAGCCGTAAATTTACACCGTATGGAAAACAAGAAAGAACTAAGAAACTGGTTAGATGCGTTCAATCTGGACCACCCGCTTGTAATAGCAGGTCCATGTAGTGCAGAGACTGAAGAACAGGTGCTCAAGATAGCTCATGAGCTCAAAGATACAGATGCCACTGTGTTCAGGGCAGGAATATGGAAACCCCGTACCCGCCCGGGCATGTTTGAGGGTGTGGGCGCACTGGGCCTTAAATGGCTTCAAAAAGCCAAGGAAGAAACAGGGATGCTCACCACCACAGAGGTCGCAAACCCTAACCATGTAGAGCTTGCGCTAAAACATGATGTAGATATCCTTTGGATTGGTGCACGTACCACCGTATCGCCATTTAATATTCAAGAAATCGCCGAGGCGCTAAAAGGTACGGACAAAACCGTCCTTATCAAAAACCCGGTAAACCCAGACCTCGCTTTATGGTTAGGAGCCGTTGAACGTTTTTACACACAGGACGTAAAAAACCTAGGGGTGATTCACAGGGGGTTCTCAACGTATGAAAAAACACGCTACCGCAACAACCCAGAATGGCAACTTGCAGTAGACCTTCAAAATGAATTTCCAGATCTTCCATTGATCCTAGACCCATCCCACATTGCTGGTCGTCGTGATATCATTTTTGACTTGTGTCAAACGGGGCTTGACCTTAATTATGATGGTATCATGGTAGAGACACACTATGATCCAGACAATGCCTGGAGTGATGCAAAACAGCAAATCACACCCACGCGTCTTGTTGAAATCATGAAGGACCTTAAGATACGTAAGGAAGAAGGTACTGCAGCCGAGTTCAATAACAAACTGGGTACATTGCGTACGCAAATCGATGTGATTGACCATCAATTGATAGAAAACCTGGGCAAGCGTATGAAAATAAGTGATGCCATAGGCGAACTTAAGCTAGAAAACAACGTGGCAATCCTTCAAACCAAGCGCTGGAACGAAATCCTGGGCGCGATGATCCTTGAAGGTGAGAAGCATGGGCTTAGCGAGGAGTTTATCTTGAAAGTATTTAAGGCAATACATACTGAATCAATCAATCATCAAAAGAAGATTGAGAGATTGCAACAAGCTTAAAGCGAAAAAAAACCCGGCCTAGGCCGGGTTTTTTTTATTCAATTTCTTCTAAAGGCTTGATCTCGCCCCGGTAGCGTATCGTGTCCCGCCAGCTACTGGTCACGGTCACATCTACATTTTCAAGAGTGTTTGCAGTGATGGTGTAATTATCAGTACGTGTGCCTTTACGGGCCGTGAACGATATGATGAGCTTTCCCTTCTTTTCCTTTACCTTATAATCATCTATGCTATCATCAAAGGGTTCATTGGTGCCACCGCCATAGGGAGCGTTTCTGGCAACACCAAAAAAGGGCATGGCAATCTCCGCAGAGTCTTTCTTTATCCTAATATAATTAGGGTTGCCTATGAGGTTTACCTGTGCGCTGGAAAGGTTGGGGTTATTGGGAAAATACACCAGGTTATTGCGCAAGGGGTATGCCCACTGGGCCGTAAATTCATAACTTCCGCTATCTACAAGTTCCTTTAATTCCTGTAGCTGTCGTTGTTTCTTGTCATCCTTGGTTTCCTGGGCAAGTGTGCATAAGGGAAGCAGGACCACCAGCATGAGCATTGCAATTCTTTGTGCCATAGCGTCTTGTTTTTAATGTAAAGTACAGAAATAATGCCAAACCTTGTTTAAACCTGCTTTATTTCTCGAGGGGATTGTTTGAAATAAAGTAGCTTTGCAAAAATGTTTAAAAGAGCTTTTTGAAAGGCACGGTCTATAAATCAACAGGCAGTTGGTACACGGTAAAAAATGAAGATGGGCGGTTCTATGAATGCCGCATCAAGGGGCGTTTTCGCATCCAGGGCATTAAAAGCACAAACCCCATTGCCGTGGGGGATGTTGTGGATTTTGAACTTGAAGAAACCGGTGATGATACCATAGGCGTAATCAAGAACATCCATGAGCGTAAGAACTATGTGATACGCAAATCAGTCAACCTTTCTAAGCAAACGCACATCATCGCGGCAAACGTGGACCAGGCCTTCTTGCTCGTCACGCTTGATAACCCACCCACGTTCACTACGTTTATTGATAGGTTTCTTGTGACCTGTGAGGCCTATGAAATCGAGGCAATCCTTCTTTTTAATAAAGTAGATACGCTCAATGATGATATATGGGGCGAGGTAAAGTACCTTGCCAATATGTACCGGGAAATAGGGTACACCTGTGTGGGTATTTCGGCGAAGACAGGAAAGAATATACAACGGGTACGCCAGATGATGCAAGGTAAGACCAGCATGTTTTCTGGTCACAGTGGCGTGGGAAAATCAACACTGGTCAACGCAATTGAGCCCAGCCTGGACCTCAAGACCAAGGCCATAAGTGAACAACACTCCCAGGGACAGCATACCACGACTTTTGCAGAGATGTTTGACCTTGGTTTTGATGCCCGTATCATCGACACTCCGGGAATCAAGGGTTTTGGCGTGGTGGATATTGAAAAGGAGGAGCTGGGAGATTATTTTCCTGAATTCTTTGCCTTAAAAGGCGAGTGCAAATTTAATAACTGCCTGCATGTGGAAGAGCCTAAATGTGCCGTGAAACAGGCCCTGGAAAATAATGAACTACACTGGTCGCGTTATAAAAGCTACCTGCAGATCCTGGAGGGCGAAGAAGAAAACTACAGGCGTGATGTGTATAATGATGAACCTTGATGATCAGTAAATATGCGAGTAGTCATACAGCGGGTAAGCCGTGCATCAGTCACCATAGAAAATAAAATCCACAATAGTATAGGCGATGGCCTCATGGTCTTGCTGGGTATAGAAAACGGCGATACCGTTGATGATATTGAGTGGTTGAGCAGCAAGGTATGCGGCCTGCGTATTTTTGGCGATAATAACGGGTTGATGAACCTTTCTGTCAAGGACATGGATGGAGAGGTACTGCTCATAAGCCAGTTTACACTGCATGCATCAACAAAAAAGGGCAACCGCCCCTCGTTTCTCAACGCTGCCCGACCGGAAACTGCGATACCCCTTTATGAAAAATTTATTTTGACGCTTTCGCGAAAGCTGGAAAAACCTGTTAAAGCAGGTATTTTTGGGGCTGACATGAAAATCGATTTACTCAATGATGGCCCGGTCACGCTAATTATAGATTCTAAAAAAAGAGAATAATTTAGGATTATATTAAGATTTTTTTATCTTGTGACCCCCATATATCTTTATGAGAGTTACAACATTAGTCATTTTCCTGTTGCTTTTTGTCACGGTAAAAAGCCAGGATCTCCAGTATTCAATCTTAGGCCTTACAGACAGTATCTCTGATGGCGTGGATAGCGTTATTAGGGATGAAAATATAATTATTGACGTTACTGACGCCAGTAAGCTGGTATTTAAGACCCACCGGGTAATCACCATTTTCAACAAGAGCGGCCTGGGTGATGCAGATGCCGTGGTGCTTTATGATAACAACACCCAGGTCAAGGACCTGGAAGCCCGCATGTATGATGCCATGGGCAACGAGATTGAAAAGGTGAGAAAGCGGGATTTTAAGGATGTAAGCGCCGTGAGTGGTGGCACACTTTATTCTGACTCTAGGGCGATGTACCTGGATTATACGCCCACGACCTTTCCCTTTACCCTGGTGCTGGATTATGAATATACTTCAAAGACCACAGGGTTTATAGCTGGATGGTCGCCACTTGCCAATTTTGATTCAAGCACCCAGCGTTCAACATACGAGCTTCTTTATGACCCGGCAGGAGAAATAACGGTCAAGGAATTTAACCTGGATGGATATAATGTCGACAAAGAAGAAAAGCCAGGATACTTAAAATATACGGCAAAAGATGTAATGCCCCTTGAACATGAATATCTATCGCCCTCCTTTTATGATATTGCCCCAAAGGTAAAGGTAATGCTCAAGAGCTTTTATCTAGAAGGAGTGCCCGGTGACGCGACAAGCTGGAGCGCCTTTGGTAGCTGGATGAACGACTATTTGATAAAAGATAGCAATGATCTTCCCCAGGCAACCATTGACCATATACGTGCATTAACTGCAGATTTGAACGATGATATGGACAAGGCAAGGGTGGTGTACAAGTACCTACAGGATAAAGTACGCTACATAAGCGTGCAGATTGAGATAGGAGGGTGGAAGCCCATGAAGGCCTCAGAAGTTGACCGCTTGAGCTATGGCGATTGCAAGGCCCTGACTAACTATACAAAAAACCTGCTTGATGCCGTGGGTGTGCAATCATACTACACAATACTCTATGCAGGAGGTCAAAAAAAATCACTGGACAAGGACCTGGTGGGCATACAGGGCAACCATGCTATTCTTGCATTGCCTTCCGGCGAAAATGAATTTACATTCCTTGAGTGTACCAGCCAGGAGATGCCCTTCGGCTACCTGGGAGATTTTACTGATGACCGTGATGTTTTGATCGTAACGCCCAGCGGTGGACAGATGGTACATACCACGGTCTACGACGTAGATGACAATATCGTGAAAACGGTCGTGGACGCCACCATGGATGAAGAAGGGCTCTTGATGGCACATCTGGACCGGGATTCTTATGGTGTTTCCTTTGGTGATCATTTGGGCTTGACCCATCTTGATCAAAAGGACCTCAATGATAATTACCATCACGAGTGGAACATGTTGACGGGATTGCTGGTTAACAATATAGGCCTTGATTATGATGATGAAGAGGCGGTCTTTAATGAACTCGTTGAATTTGAAGTACCACAATACGCTTCAAGTATCAATGGGGATATAATCTTAAGGCCCAATATCTTCACATCTGGGACTGAGATGATACCCCCTCGTTATTCCCATAGAAAACATGCCTTTAAGATAGAGCGCGAAAAGCAATCTCAACAAGAATTTAATTTTACCCTTCCCCAGGGTTATGTCATAGAATCCCTCCCAGGTATTGTTGAATTAAAAACAAGGTTTGGTGAATACAAGGTTCAAATGACACAAGACTCCCCTAATTCATTAAAATACACTAGGACCCTTATTTTAAGGGATGGTGAATTTACCCCTGATCTTTATGATGAATATCGCAGTTTCTGGAAACAGGTTGCCAGGTACGATAATCAAAAGATAATGTTGAATTCTAAAACTTAATGAATGCGAGTACTCTTACTATTGCTTATTGTTGCCTGCGGTAGCTTGCAGGCACAGGACCTCCGTTATGGCAAGGTCTCAAAAGAAGAAATTGAAGAAACCGCCCACCCGCTTGAACCAGAAGCAGATGCAGCTATCCTGTTTAGGGATACCTATGTGCATTTTGATTATTTTAGAAATCAAGGGTTCAACATTATCACTGAGGTTGTTGAAAGGGTAAAAATCTATAATAAGGATGGATTTGACTACGCTACAAAGTCCATAGGCCTCTATAAAAGTGGTAGCACAAAGGAGTACGTCAACGGCCTAAAAGGGGTCACCTATAACCTTGTGGATGGTAAGATAGAAGAAACAAAACTGAAAAATGATGGCATCTTTGATGAAGAAAGGTCTGATTACCTGGATGTAAAAAAATTCACGATGCCAGATATCAAAGAAGGTAGCGTCATAGAGTACAAGTACACGGTGACCAGCCCGTTCTTGTCTAATATTGATGAGATGCGGCTACAGGAAGAAATACCCATTAATATTGTAAATGCCAGGATGTATGCTCCAGAATACTTTGGGCTAAAAAGACACTCCAAGGGTTGGCGTTTTTTAAACGTTGAAGAAACCACTACTCAAAAATCAATCTCCTTTACATATACGGAATCACGGGGCGGAAACTTTCAAAACGATAAGGTGACCTATACTGAAAATATCTATAAAATTGAAGAAGAAAATGTTCCCTCTATAAAAGAAGAAGCTTATTGTGGCAACATAGACAACTACCTGTCATCCATTAAATTTGAGTTAGCATACACCAAGTTCCCCAACGAGCCCATAAAACCCATCGCGACCTCATGGGAAGATGTGGCAAAGACCATTTATGATTCAGACGCCTTTGGCGGTGAGCTGCATTCATCTAGGTTTTATAGTGATGATATAGACCCATATTTGGCAAAAGCCGCCACACCATCTGAAAAAATGCTCATGATCTTTGAGTTTGTGAAGTCCAAGATGAACTGGAACGGCCATTATGGCCTGTATGCTGAAAACGGTATACGCCGCGCATACAAGGAGGCCTCGGGAAACTCTGGTGATATCAACCTCTTGCTTGTTGCAATGTTAAGGTATGCAGGCCTTGAGGCAAACCCGGTAATCACGAGCACAAAAAGTAATGGTATACCCATTTTCCCCACGCGCAATGGCTTTAATTATGTCTTGGCAAGCGTTGACCTGGCTGGTGGCACGGCATTGCTCGATGCGACTAATAAATTGGCCTCGGTAAACCTGCTCGAGGATGAAATCATCAACTGGAGCGGTAGGATCATTAAAGAAGATGGATCATCTCAAGTAATCTCGCTATCCCCCTCAAAGCCGGCATCGCATAGAGTGATGGCTGTGGTTGAAATAGGCGATGACCTGAGTACCAAAGGTAAATTAAGGCAAAGGTCCATGGGCAATTATGCACATAATGAGCGGATGATCTATAAGAGCAAGAACGATGATGAGCGTAGGATGAATCTTGAAGAAAACTTTCAGGGCATTGAAATCCATGATTTGGCTTTCGCCGAAATGGAAAATGTCTATAAGCCCGTTTCCACCGAGTATGAATTTGACTCCATGGATCAACTGGAAGAAATAGGTGGAAAATTATATTTCTCCCCCATGTTTCACCTCACCACGTCAGAAAATCCATTCAAGTCAGAAGAAAGAAAGTACCCTGTGGACTTTATTTACCCTCGTGAGCAGGTGTATAGCTTTACTGTAAACATCCCAGACGGCTACGAGGTAGAAAGCCTCCCAGAAAACTTGAAAATTGCGATGATTGACAATGCAGGTGAGTTTGTCTATCAGATTACACAGAGCTCAAATACCCTGCAGCTACATGTAAAATCAGCAATCAATGAAAGTATGTTTCCGCCTGACAAATATGTAGACCTCAAGAAATTCTACGACATGATGATCGCAAAAGAAGGTGAGAAAGTAGTTCTTAAAAAGATTTAGACCATCCTGACACCATGCTGAACGGTATGGGGATTTTTATTTTTGTGTATGAAAAAAATTGCATTTGCCATCCTGTTCTTGACGTTTGCCATGGCGACGGGCCAAGATGAAAAATATGGAAAGATTGACAAAGATGACCTCGAGCTCAAGGTCTACATGAAAGATACCAGTGCCGGTGCCGTGTATTTATACAAGGGCAGGGAGAGTTGGTTGACCTATGATGACAATTGGGTGGTCAAGACCAGGATTCATGAACGCATCAAGATCTTGAATAAATCAGGCCTGGATTATGCCACAAAAAAGATATTGCTGTACAAGGGAGATGAAAGCAATCAAGAGATAACCAAGTTAAAGGGAGCCTCCTACACCCTTGTAGATGGCAAGCAGGTAAAGGTAGAACTTGATGAACGCAACGAGGTGTATGAGACCATACCGCACGAAGACTGGGAGGAGGTAAGTTTTGCCATACCCAATGCACAGGTAGGATCAGTCATAGAATGGGAATACACGACCGAAAAACCTGGTCTTTATGCCATTGATGACTTAATACTCCAAGAAGATATTCCCGTTAGGAAATACCATGCTGAGATAAGGAATCCCTATTTCATAAAATTCAATATCCTTAAAAAAGGATATTTTGATATGAAAATGGGGCAGGACCTTAAAAAGGAGACAATGGGGGTAAACTGGAAACAGGAGATAGGTTATATGTCGAGCCGTAAAAATGGGGTCATGAGCTACAACGAGTTGATATCTACTTTTGACAAGGAAGATATACCCCGTTTAAGGGAAGAACCCTATGTGGGCAATGTTGACAACTATAGATATACCGTGGTCTATGAGCTGGAGTCTTATGAAATGGATGAAGATAACCCCCATAAATATTCAACAACCTGGGAAGATGTGGCAACCCGTATTTTTAAATATCCTGATTTTGGGGGTCAGCTGGAAAACCTTAGGTTTTTAAGTCAAGAAGCGGCTCGCCTCAAACATACCTACAATACAGATGAAGAGAGAATGAAGGGTGTTTTTGAGTATGTGAGGGATAATTATAGCTGGAACGGTGAATATGGCAAATATGTAGATAAGAATTTAAGGGAAGTCTTTAAGGACAAAACAGGCAATGTGGCAGAGCTGAACTTTTTGCTCATAGGGTTGCTGCGCGAAATAGGTCTTAGCGCGCACCCCATTTTAGTAAGCACAAGGCAAAATGGAATCCCTGTTTTTCCCACCATTAAGGGGTATAACTACGTTATTGCAGGCGTGCTGCTGGATGATGAACTGTACATCATGGATGCCACCGAAAAAATGAGTTCTGTAAATGTACTGCCCGAAAGGGACTATAACTGGAAAGGACGTCTTATAAGGCAGACCGGCGTATCTATGGAGGTTGACCTTTATCCTAAAATCCCATCTCGCGAAAAC
>CEQG01153823.1_pt1 | contig 25179 bp, 19 predicted proteins | sample 350301 | NCBI WGS metagenome assembly CEQG01 (sample SAMEA2621242, study PRJEB7988) | marine metagenome | isolation source: saline water (ENVO:00002010), including | reverse complement strand
GGAGCAACATAACAAATGCTGCGCCGTAAAGATGATTCTTCAAAAACAAAGGAGTTCTGCAAATATATATAAAATTCATTCCGTCAATTAATTCTATCAAAAATATAGTAGAAAAAGTCAACATTTAAAGGGGCTTTATTAATCATCGACATATAGCCATATAAAAATTCAGTAAAAATACGCATTGCACAATCTGAGTAATTGGGATAGTTTTAACACATCCTAAACAACTAAAAAATTACTGCAATTATGATGGTAACCGATGTGCTTGCCGATCTTATTTTAAAGGTAGAGGACAATACATCTACGCATGTAAAAGTGCACCTTAATAACATTGCTACACTTAAAGAGCACGATACACCTGTTGAAACATCATCTGCAATTGTACTTTCTATTGTTAACATAGAGGAAGATAAAACACTTAAAAATCAAAGCCTGTATCAAAAGTACCAGCCTGGGTCTAACACAGTAAGAAGGTTTCACAAGCCTGCACAAAACCTGATTATCTCTTTATTGTTTTCTTCTTATGATAAAGAAAACACCAAATATGAGGACGGGCTTAAAAGGCTTGAAGAAGTAATACGCTACTTCCAGAACGAAAATGTGTTTTACTATTACAACGGGCAGCTAAATATAGCACCGCCTGCTACCGAAGAAGAAAAAGAAGAATCTACAAAAATAATACTGGATATGGTGAGCCTTAAAACAGATCAGGTTAACCAGTTGTGGTCATATCTCGGCAGCCGTTATATGCCCTCTGTAGTATACAGCATGAGGATGATACGCATCCAAAAAGAAGACTTAATAAATCAACCAATTGTAAAAGAAGTAGAACTGGAATTATGGAGAGATAATAAAGATGACCCTTCGGGAGAACTGGAAACAAAGGAAGTAATCAAGTAAACAGAAAAAGATTTTTTAACAAACTTTAATTATGAATATTAGTTCAATCAAAACCCCGGGGGTTTACATCAACGAAATTGATGCTTTTCCCCAATCAGTTGCCCAGGTGGCAACAGCCATTCCTGCTTTTGTAGGATATACAGAAACAGCGCCGGAAGCTTTAAAGCCTGTAAAAATTGTATCGCTGTTAGAGTATAACCAGTATTTTGGCGGTGCGCCACAGCCGGAAGACATTACTGTTGTATTAGATGCTAACAACATGCCAACTACAGGCACTACAGTTACAGAAAGCCAGTACAAGCTTTACAACAGCCTTCAGCTATTTTTTGCAAATGGCGGCGGAGAATGTTATATAGTTTCTGTTGGTTCTTATGAAGATGATATTGACGAGAACGACATAACTGCCGGTTTAGATGCTCTTGAAAGTTATGATGAGCCTACACTTTTATTATTTCCTGACGGGGTTACCCTGGATGCTGATAAATTGGGTAATCTTCAGAAAACAGCACTATTACAGTGCCAGGAACTGATGGACCGTTTTGTTATTATGGACGTTAAGCAGGATAACAATCTTGATGATGCACTCACAAACTTCCGTGATAATGTGGGCATACAAAGCCTTAAATATGGTGCTGCTTACTACCCGCACCTGTATACCAGCTTTGCCAGCCAGTATAACTTTTCAATACTAAATGCGGCAATACCGGGTGGTTTTAAGAGATTTTCTCCTTCAGATACTGAACTAAATACAGCTATAGATAATTATATAAGTGCTGCGGGTTCGGCAGAAGCCTTAAAAAATTCTTGGGAATCTATTCCTGCTGCAGACAAACAAATTGATTCAATAACCGATACCGGCTTCTTGAAAACCAACCTTGAAAAAGTTTGGGTACAACTAACAAAGCTAGGAAAACCTGACACAACTATATCAGACGCAGGATTAAAAGCACAGGCTAATCAGGTAATAAGTACAAGCCTGCTTCAGTATGCTCGAAGGTTAGCCGATTTTAAAGCAGAATATGCAACACTAAAAACTGATGCAACTACAACCGTGACTCCTGTTGGTAATTATGGTACTGCAATAACAGGTGGTTTTGATGCAGCCTGGGGTGCAAACGTTGTTATAACAGGAAACACACCTAACTCCTACCTTGATAAGCTAAGCACAGAAACTACCGTTGGGCCGGATACCTTTAAGCAGGTTGATTACGCAAAAATCACGGCACAGCTTACAAGGCTTAACAATGATGTACTTGCAGCTATGGCTTCTGCATTCAGTTCTTTTGACAGGTACCTTTCTTACCAGCAAGGGCAACTGGTATCACAAATACCAATGTATAATGTAATTACATCTTACCTTGACCAAAGCCTCAATACAGTACCGCCAAGTGGTGCCATTGCAGGTATCTATGCACAGACAGATGCTACAAGAGGCGTATGGAAAGCTCCTGCAAATGCTAGCATTAACGGTATTGTTGGCCTTACTGATGATATTAACGACAGGGAGCAGGGCCCTATGAATGTTAGCGACACAGGTAAATCTGTAAACGCAATCAGGAAATTTACCGGACAGGGATTTCTTGTATGGGGTGCGCGCACGCTTGATGGTAACAGTAACGACTGGAGGTATGTAAACGTAAGGCGTCTTGCTAACACAATAGAAGAGTCTATCAAAAAAGCATGTCAGCATTATGTGTTTGAGCCTAACACATCGCAAACATGGATTAATGTTAAAGGCATGATAGAGAACTACCTTACCAACGTATGGAACGACGGTGGACTTGCAGGCGCTAAACCAAGCGATGCATTTTTTGTATCTATCGGCTTAAACCAAACCATGACTCCGCAGGATATTAATGAAGGCCGTATGATTGTAAAAGTAGGTTATGCTCCTACAAGGCCGGCAGAATTTATCATTGTAGAGTTTAAACAAATGCTTCAACAATCTTAATACAGTAATTTATTATGGCAAATTCGAATTATCCACTACCTAAATTTCATTTTAGCGTGAACTGGGGTGGAACAACAATGTCTTTTACAGAGGTTTCCGGAATGGAGCAGGCCTTAGATGTTATAGAATATCGTATGGGCAACAGCCCGCAGTTCTCTAAAATGAAAATGCCCGGCCTTCAGAAAAACGGCAACATAACCCTTAAAAGAGGTGTTTTTGTTAACCAGAACGACTTTGTAACATGGTATAATACTGTTGCTATGAACCTTGTAGAAAGGCGCAGCATTACCATATCGTTGCTGGATGAAAACCATAACCCGGTTGTGGTATGGAAGGTGAGAGACTGTTTTATTGTTTCTTTAAAAAGCACCGATTTAAAATCGGATGCTAACGAAGTAGCAATAGAAACAGTTGAGATAGCCAACCAGGGATTTGAAGTTGAATATCTTTCATAAAAACATATGTTTCAATCTACCCCTATAACAGGTTTCTATTTCACGGTACATTTTGAGCTGTTGCCTATCCTTAGTGTCGATACTAAGTTTCAGAGTGTAACAGGGCTTAAGGCCACCGTTGAAATGGAAACCTATAAGGAGGGGGGGCAAAACAGGTTTACGCACAATTTGCCAAAAGGCATACAGTATAGTGACCTGGTTTTAAAAAGGTGCCTTACCGCCGAAACTTCTGCACTAAATACCTGGTGCAAAAGCAACATAGAGAATTTTAATTTCTCTCCGGCAAACCTTACCATATTATTACTTAATGATAAGGGTGTGCCTTTAAGAAGCTGGTATGTGGCACATGCTATACCCCTGTCTATAGAATACAGCGATTTTAATGCAGAAGAAAGCAAACTGGTAATAGAGACAATTACCCTTAAGTACAATTTTTTCAAAGAAATATCAGCCTCAAATATTTAAGCCGATGCCCATAGAGATAAAAGAGCTGCATATAAAAATGACCATTGGCGAAGCCCCAAGGGCAGAGAGCCAAAAGCCACAGGAGCGCAAAGCAGACATTATGGCGCTAAAAAAACAAATTGTGGAAGAGTGTACTGCAACCATTATAGAAAAACTTAAAGAAAGGGAAGAAAGATGATACAGGCAGCACTGGGTATAATAGAAAAAATGAAGATAGAAATTTTTGGTGATGCTGATTTGCAAAATCAAAAAGATACCATTTATGTTCAGCTTAATCCGGATAAGTACAGTACTACTAAAACTATTGTTTATACAGAGCAGCAGCCGGTTGGAAGTTCGCAAAATGTACTGAACTACCAGTCCAGTAATTCTGAAACTGCTGCGTTTGAGTTTTTGTTTGATAGTACAGGTGTGGTGCCTCCTACAAAAAAAGAAGGTGGCGGTATGTCGCTTGCAAGTATAGCAAGCAGTTTCGTCCCTTTTAATTTTGGGCAGGCAAAATCAATTAGTAAAGAACTTAGCACATTTAAAGACCTGTTGACTGAATATGATGGCAATACACACGAGCCACCTTATTTAAAGCTTACGTGGGGCGAGTTTATACTCAAAGGCAGGATTACCAGTATGGAGGTGCAGTATTACATGTTCAACTCCCAGGGAGAGCCGTTAAGGGCAATAGCACGTTGTAGTTTTGCTGGCTCAACAACCATCAAGCTGTTACAGGAACAACAAAAGGCCAGTTCTCCAGACCTTACCCATGAACGAATTTTTACAATGGGCGACAGATTATCAGTAATGGCAGAAAAGATATATGAAAGCCCCGATTATTACACAGATGTTGCCAAAGCAAACGGTTTACTATCATTTAGGGATATACCCACTGGCACTAAGCTACTTTTTCCACCAATTAAATAAATAAAATGGCTGTAAATCCATATACACCAAATTATAAAGTATTAAACTACGAAATTATGGCAGGCGAGGTTAAGGGCCTCGGCACATTGTTGATTGATGCCGAAATTAACTTTGAACTGAATAAGATACCAACGGCAAAATTTGTGTTTTTTGCTTCTAATCTTGACAATGCCGGAAAAGAACTGCTTGAGAGCGATGAACTTGAATTAAATGGCGAACTGACATTTGATATTACAACCGACAAAGGAAAAAAAACACTGTTTAAAGGTTTTATAAAATCTATTGAAAAGAAAACGCTGCCTAACCAAAACCTGATAAAGGTAGAGTGTAAGGACGAGTGCTACAAAATGACTTTTACCGGCACAGAAGCCGAAACCAACGAGCTGACTTTTGATGACCATCTTGAGGCAGCGGCAGGCAGCCTGACAGTAGACAGCAGCCTGACAGGACAGGAATGGGGACAGGAGAAAATAACAATGAACTCATCTGTTACCCCCTGGGATTTTATCTTATCCTACCTCGACTCTGTCGGAGTCATGGTGGCCGCCCGAAATAGCGAGCTTAAAGGTATAGATATTACCCAGTCACAATCTGAAAAATATTTCGCCGAAACCGGCATTAACATATTTGCTTTCTCAGGAAAGGCCGATCTGTCTAAAAAAATAAAAAAAGTTTCTATAGACTACTGGGATCCTGCGAGCCAGAGCGTGCAGAAAACCGAAGCCGAACAGGAAGCTGATTATGAAAACAATAAAATTGTACGCCTAAACGAAAACAGGTTCAGCCAGGGCACAATAACGCTTATGGCAAATGCAACACTTAAAAAAAGTGACCTGCTGCACATATACGGAAAAGTGCTGACGTTCGGCAATTTAGAAGCTATAGCCGGAGACTATATTATCTGTAATAAGGTGCACGCCCAGATAGACAACAAAGTGTTGCTGATAACAGGTGAACGGCATATTATTGAAAACGGTACCTGGAAAACAGAATATACCTTCGGGCTTGAAAAAGGCAATGCCTTTGCCGATATGGCAGACCAGCAGGCACAAAAGCCACAGGCACAGATAGGCCAGGCTAACCTTACCGGGGGGCTGCTTATTGGTACTGTAGTGCAGCTTGAAGAAGATCCCGGCAATGAATTCAGGATTAAGGTAAGAATTCCTGCCCTTGCAGAAAATGGCGAAGGCGTATGGGCAAGGCTGGGGACACTTTCTGGCGCAGCCGAAATGGGCAGCTTTTTTATTCCGAATGTAGATGACGAGGTAATACTTGGCTGTTTGGGCAATAACCCTGATAACCCGGTAATACTGGGTAGCTTATACAGCAGTGCCCACACCCCGCCCTACCCTATAACTGCCGATAACTTTATTAAAGGCTTTGTAACCAAAGAACAGACAAAAATTGTTCTTGACGATGAGAAAAAGTCAATAGAGTTAAGTACTGCTCAGGGTAATAAACTGACTATATCAGATGAACTGAAGGGTATTGTGCTGGAAGATGAAAACAAAAACAAAATTAGCATGAACGACAACGGAATAACGATAGAGAGTGCTAAAGATGTAATAATAAAAGCCAAGGGCAACTTTAAAGCAGAGGCAGCAGCCTTTCAGCTTAAAGCTTCAGGAAATTTTGAAATGAAGGGTGCCACAATTAAACTGAATTAATATGGGAGCCGCAGCAAGAGCAAACGATATGCATGTATGCCCAATGGTAACGGGCAACGTTCCGCACGTGGGCGGGCCTGTAATGCCCGGAAGCAACACTACAGTGCTTATTGGCGGACAGCCTGCCGCAGTTGTTGGTGATAACTGCACCTGTAACGGCCCTGCAGATTCTATAGTACAGGGATCGGGAACGGTTCTGATAGGCGGTAAACAGGCGGCAAGGATGGGCGACTCTACAGCTCATGGAGGCAAAATAGTTGCCGGTTTTGCAACAGTAATAATAGGAGGCTAAACGTATGAAAGAAGAAACATTTTTAGGTACAGGCTGGTCGTTTCCGCCGTCATTTAATGCCGATTCGGGTACTGTGATTACCGTGAGCGATGCTACAGATATTGTGCAAAGCCTGCAGATACTGTTAACCACAAAGCTAAATGAAAGGGTAATGCGCCCTGATTACGGCTGCGACCTTACGCCCTTGCTTTTTGAAAATATAACCGTAACGCTGCTTACCGGTATTAAGGATATTATTAAGACGGCGATATTAAAGTATGAACCCCGGATAGATGTGGCAGACATTGCTTTTACATCTGATGAATCAACCGAAGGTGTACTGAACATATTGATAGACTATGTGATAAGGAAAACCAATTCAAGGCAAAACCATGTTTTTCCTTTTTATCTTAACGAAGGAACTTATATAAAATAATTTATGGAAACCTGTTCTCCTAAAAACACCATCCATCAGCGCATGGGCACAACCCAGTCAGATAGGTTTCTTGATGCCCTTAGAACTGATTATTTTTTAATAGACGAAAGAACCGAAACAGATTATATTCAGGTAGTACAAAAACTGTCTGCCTATGTAAAATACTTTAATGAACAAAATATAAACACTAATAGCTGGGAGCCTTTTTTCCTGCTGGAATCTACCTCTGTACTCATAAGTATTTTTTCCTGGAACATGCAAAAGCTGCAGGAAGAATATAAAACCATTGCCAATCGCATACGCAATGCACAGACAGGCAATAGCAAAGAAATCCTTAAGCAATACTTTGGAGGCATTAGTAGTAAACTAGAATTGTATGACAGCCGCCTTAAAGGAATAGACGACAGCATACCCGCTAAAGATGCGCTGCTTCAGTCAATACAGCAAATAGACTACCTGCTTAATGATATTATAATAGCAGATATTAATAACAGTGAGGAAGATAAAATACAAAAACTGGTTAAAGAGTACAGGTTCGAAAAAAATGTACAGCAGCTTTTTGGCTTGCTGCAAAACTGGAAAAACACAGGTGGCGGCAGCATAAAACAACAGCTTGACAGTTATGCCGGGCATACGCCTCATTATGCGCTATTGCTTGCTTTCCTGAAACTGCTGGGAATTGCACGCGAAGACCTGAATAAGTTTACAGGGCATCATCTTGATTTTTATTATAAAGATATACTCAGGATGCAGCCTAAGGCCGCCATGCCCGATAAAGTGCATCTTTTGGCACAGCCCGGGCAAATAAACAAAAGCTATGTGCTGCCAAAAGGCACAATTTTTCTTGGGGGTAAAAATGAGCTTGGGCAAAACAGGTATTATGCCTCAACTGCCGATCATAATGTAAACACTATTACCTTAAAGTATTTACTTTCAGCTTTTATTAATAGTAAATCTGCCCGCAGGCAGGCCGACCTTACTGAAATAAACAAAAAGGATATACCATTTAACGTATTCCCTAACCCTGACCAGAACGAACCGTACCTGCCTTATGATTATGCATCTGAAACGGGTATAATGGTAGCCTCTCCCCTGCTCTATTTAAGTGGTGGTGATCGTTATATACTGGTTAATATTTCGGGTACTGTATATGATGACACAGGTTACCGTTTTTTTCTTACAGGGGAAAAAGGTGTTATAGAAGTTACCACTTTTGAAACACTCATACCCGGGCAAAACGGACGTTACCTTTACCTGTCGCCAACAGCAGATAAAATTGTGGGGTATGATGCCGAACTGCATAAGGGTATAAATGTAAAAGATACAAAATATCCTGTACTAAAAATAGTACCAAAAGAAAACGTTGCAGCAATACGGCTTAATGATCAGTCTTATGTTTCTTTTGATATTAAGGTAAGAAACTTTAAGGACTACCTGCTGGCAACTGATACCGGCAGTGCAGATACCTCTAAGCCTTTTTATCCTTTTGGGGAGTACCCTAAAAATGGTAACGGGTTTATAATTGGCGCCAACGAGTTTTTTGTAAAAGAAGGTGCTTCTATAAAAGTAGATACCGGTATTTCTGTAGGCACAAGTATTTTTAAAATGAATGCCAGCGGCTGGGTACCTACACCTGAAGGGCTTTCATCAGGTATTACAAATGAATTTCCGCTGCAGGAATATAAACCTGAGAACAGCGTACCTATTAACGAAAGCATTGCGGGCTATATACGGGTAGAACTTAATGACCCTGATTATGAAAATAATAACACTGTACTGGATACTACAATACAGGATGGTAAACTTATAGTAAAAACCCCTCAGGGCCCTGTTGTAAAGTCGGTAACGATAAACTATGATGTTACAGATTCTACAGCATCAGCAAAAAACCCTATTGAAACCTACGAGCTATTGCCTTTTGGATATCAGCAAAAAAAACTGCCCATGCTGAGTTTTGATACCGCCTTTAATACGGTAAGAGCTTTTCCATTAGCTTCAGTACAACGGCTAAGGGTATTTGAGCCTGTTTTAGAAAGCGTAAGGCAGATAAGGGTGCCCGCAGTTAAGCAGGTACAGCAGTTAGCTGAAAGCGGAGGAGATATTTATCTGGGTTTCGCCAATGCAAAGGCAGGCAATAGTTTTAGCGTGCTTTTTCAACTGGCGGAAGGAACTGTAAACCCGATGCGAAACCCCGCTACTATTACCTGGAAATATTTAAGGAATAATAACGGTTGGCAGGATTTTAAAAACTATGAGCTTGCCGATGCTACAAACGGGTTACTGCAATCGGGCCTTGTAACTTTTACCGTACCTGAAGACTTTACAGACAGCGGCATTACCATATTGCCTGACGGGCTTTTCTGGATAAAGATTAATGTAGACGTTACCGATGCCATAAGTGATTTTGTAGGTGTACGCGAGCAGGCATTACAGGCAGAACTGGTTGCCTTTGATAAATCTGACGGTGTGTTTTTAAGCAACATCCCAAAAGATACTGTTACAAAATTATACCAGCCGTTAAACTACATAAAGAAAATAACGCAGCCTTACCCTTCTTTCGGCGGTAGCAGGAAAGAGGAAAGCAATATGTTTTATGTAAGGAGCAGCGAAAGGCTAAGGCACAAAAACAGGGCAATAACCCTATTGGATTATGAACGGCTTATTTTACAGGAGTTCCCGCAACTAATAAGGGTTAAATGCCTTAATCATTACAACTATGTTGCAGAACATGGGGCTAATACAGCTGCCGGTTATATAAGCATCATACCACTGGCACGCTGGAGCAAATCTACCATAATATACCTAAAGCCACTTGTAAGCCTTGAAACCATGCAAAACATACAGGCTTATGTTGCCGGGTTAGGCTCTCCGCACGCACGGATAATGGTTAAGCCACCGCTGCTCGAAAAAATAAGGCTGAACTTCAGCGTTAAATACCGCCAGGAACCGGGTACCGATGTAAGAGTGTTAGAGAGCCAGTTGGTAGAAGCAATTAACCGCTTTTTAAGCCCGTGGGCATATGATACTGATGCTATAGACTTTTCGGGAGAGATAGAAGTATCATCACTCATCCAGTTAGTTGACGACCTGCCTTATGTAGATTTTGTTACCAAATTTAAAGTTGACCAGCTTGTGCCGGATCCTAATAAGGATAACAAGTATACCGAGCTCAGCGATGTTAAGTCTATAACACCTACTACTGATTATACTTTGTTTATTCCAAACGAAGCGCACAATATTATTAAGATAACCGAGTGTATTAATGAATCCTGAATATATAATACCTAAAGACAGAGTACTGCCTCGTGCCCAGGATTATGAGTTCCTGAGGCAGGAAGGGATGAAGTATATAGAGAAGCTGGGCAACAAGCTATGGACAGATTATAATGCCCACGATCCCGGTATTACCATACTAGAAGTACTGGCCTATGTTATTACAGAGCTGGGTTACCGTTCGGGTTTTACCGTAGCTGATTTGCTTACCGGAAAAAACGGCGCCATACAAAACGGCAGCTTTTTTCCGGCAGACCAGATAATGGTAAATGCACCCCTTACAGAAATCGATTATCGCAAACTGCTTATTGATATAGAAGGCGTATCTAACGGGTGGCTGCTGGCAACCAAAAGAACTCTTAACAGCCAGGGATATTATCAGCCTAACGATAACGAGAAAAATGTTTATATCGACAAGCAGGATGATAAACTCAGTTTTAGCAATACAAACAGCAAAGGCAAAAAAAATGCCCAACTGCACATAAGGGGGCTAAACCGTGTTTTTATAGAGCTTGACGAAGACCCTGTTTATGGCGACTTAAATGCCACAATAACAGAATATGAGTTTTTGGTGGAAAATCCTGAAAAATGGGTTCAGGTAACTATTATACCTCCATTTACTGACTGGCTTGATAAGCAGGCACAGTATGTAAAAGAGTTTTTGGCAGCGGCTGACCTGAATGTTATGGTTTATGGTTCGGGAAGTAATATCGTTACATTAAACATAACTAATAATACCACTGGTAACAACTTGTTGTTTAAAGTAGAGGCTTATGATAAAAATGAAATAGCCGACATAGAAAACTACCTGAGCAGCGACTACATAAAAATTTTAGAGCTGTTTGAAAATAAGAAAGCTAAGGCTGACAAAATATTCGACAGAACTTTGGTTAAGCTGCAAAGCAACCGTAACCTTACAGAAGATTTTATAGAGGTTAACATAGTACCATCTGTAATGGTTAGTGTGTGTGCCAAAATAGAATTAAAGCCGCAAAGTAACCCTACCGATGTAATGGTTGCCATACAAAAGGCAATATATGATGTGCTTAATCCGGGTGTGTCATTTTATACACTTTTGCAACTGGCACAGCAGGGTTACTCTACCGAAGATATTTTTACAGGACCAAGGCTTGAGCATGGCTTTTTGAAAGACGAAGAGGTTATAAAATCGCAGCTTCCCACATCTGTACATTCTTCTGATATTATTGCTGCAATAATGAAGATTGAAGGTGTTCAGTCGGTAAACAATGTGTTAATGACAGCTTATGATGCAGCAGGTAACCCGATAGCAGGAAAAACAAATGTATCGTGGTGCATGCCATTGCCCGGAGATGTAAGGCCGACTTTTAACCGTAAAAGGTCGCAACTGCAATTGTTTCAAAACGGCATACCGTTTCTATTATCGGAAGATGCACAACGTAACATAGACCAGCAGATAAGCATCTATAAATCTTTTAAAACGGCACAAAAGTATATAATCCTGCTAAAGACTTACCGCTACCTGAAGGCACCTACTACCAGTTAGGCAACTATTACAGCATACAGAATGATTTTCCTGCCAACTATGGGCTTGGTAAAAATAAGTTGCCGGAAAGTGTTCCACAATTCAGAAAAGCACAGGTAAAGCAATTGCAGGGATACCTCTACTTTTTTGAACAGATACTTGCTGATTTGTTCAGCCAGCTTTACAATGCCAAAGAACTGCTTAACACTACTACCCTTAAAGACAGTTACTTTACCAACTATCTTAGTAACATAAGTGGTTTTTATTCGGATGAAGTGCTTACAGATGAACTTAAAGCAGCTTTTGAAGCAACAGGTGTAAGCGGCGATGCTGTTTATGAAACCCAGGAGCAGTTTTACAACCGCAGAAACAGGGCTTTAGATCACCTTATAGCACGCTTTGGAGAGAGCTTTAATGACTATGTTTTCATGATGTACCAGATGCAGTATGAAAACACGGGACTAGGCACCATGTTTATTGACAACATTGAACTGATAGAAGACAAGCAGAACTTTTTAGAAGCTTATCCGCAGATAAGCAGCAACAGGGCCATAGCAAAAAACTATACGTTAAAATGGCCTCCAAATACTTATGTTGCCTACTCCAATTACTGGAATATATTCAACATAGGGGGGTATGCAGAGAGAGCTGCAAGGCTTTTGGGTATTAACACCTGGCCATTACAGCCAAGCGATTATGATAATCCAAAAACTTACTTTATTCTTAATGTAAATAACGAAGCTGTTCGTTTCGATTTTGTAAATCCCGAAACGCAGCTTCCGCAAAAAAAGCGTTGGGCCAATACCAACATAGCAGATGCCGTCAACTATGCTTATAAAGAAGAAAATCCGGGTGAAGTTTACGCATATCTGCAATACAGCGGTAATGACATACTAAAGTTAGATAAAAAATTTTCGGATAATAATGAGGCTGTCGGTTATATAAATAAACTGATAGAAACCTTAGCCCTGCCTTACGAATATTTTTACTGCCTCGAGCATATACTGTTAAGGCCTTTTGAAAGCATGACACAGGAAGAAGAGCCGGATAACCCAAACCATCTGTCAGACCTGCTTCCGGTTTGCCTTGGCGATGACTGTCAGGGAGAATCGGGTACCGACCCCTACTCTTTTAAAGCATCTATAGTACTGCCGGGCTGGATGGGCAGGTTTACCAACATCAGTTTCAGGAAGTATGCCGAAAAGATATTCAGGCAGGAAGCTCCGGCACATGTACTGCTTAAAATATGCTGGGTAGGTACTGAAGATATGACTGCCTTTAAAAAAGCTTATATAGACTGGTGCAAAAGCTATAACGGCTTCAGGATAGCAGAGACTAAAAAAGATTATACCGACCCTGTAATAGCAAAGCATTTAAAAAACCACAGGGAACTTATAAAAGTTATGGGACAGCTAAATAATACCTATCCGCCGGGGCATTTGTATGACTGCCACAGCAGCGAAAAATCATCACCAATAATATTAGGAAATTCTGTACTTGGAAATCTTTAAAAACATTTTTATGAAAGCATATAATAACACTAAATATCCCATTTTCGAAGCTGACCAGGTTTTAACCCAAAAGCATCTTAATACCATCGTCAGCTACCTTGAAGAACAGGACAGGCTTACACGTACGGGCATTATAGGTGTAGGCACTATTTGCGGTATGGAGGTTACTTTCCCCGATTTTAACTCGGTAACCATAGGCTGCGGTACTGCGGTAACATCTATTGGTTTCCAGATAAACTGGGAAGAAAAGAATTTTAGTTTTTATAAAGATGTTGAATTGCCGGAAACATTTTTACATCCTAATATTACTACCGAACCTTTTTTAAAGCCAGTATTTGACCAGGCAGCAAAATATACGCCTTTTAAAAATTGCCGTGAGCTTGTACACATTCCTGATGAAGATTTGGGCAAGCCGCTACCGGATGGCGTATCGGTAATACCAAATGCTAAGTTTTATAATGATAAAGTTATCATGATCTTGCTTGAAGTATCATTATCTGACGCCAAAAACTGTGTGGCTACAGATTGTGATGACAAAGGCAAAACACTCAACTTTACTATAAGGCCGTTATTGGTAGATTATAAAGACATAGAAGAGTCTTTCATAAATAAGTACATTACAGGAACCCTACAGCCACCGCTGTATATAGAAAGGTTTAATGTACCGCAAACCAATCTTGTAACAGGGCAACAGATACTTAACGCGTTTTATTCAATGGCCGGTAACGCTCTTGTTGACCGCATTACGCTCGCGATAAAATCATTATACAGCAATTTTAAAGACGAGTATGCCGGGAGCATAAGTAATTTCATTTTCCTTGATAACCCGAGGCCAAAGATTGACGAGGTAATAAAAAGCTACCGCAACTCTTTAGCGGTGCAGTATGTGTACAGGTGGCTTAACGATATTGTTGATGCCTATAACGAAATATATTTTCTTGAAGAAAAACATTCTTTAAGAAACTGCTGTTCAGACAATGTAGTTAACATGTTCCCACTGCACGTGTTGTTAGGGCGTGTAATCACGCAAAGGTCTGCCATACAGTACCCGGGTCAGTTATTACCGAGGCCGGATATCTCAAAACGTTATTTCCCTAATGAATACAACATATTAGATACCAACCAGGCCTTTATAACACCATGGCTTAAAGTTGCTGAAGAGGTACAGCTTGGCGAAAAGAACCGCCTGAGGCTACTGCTGGAAAGGCTTATCCTTTTGATAAATAACTTTACGGTACCTGCTAATTACGCCGATATGGAAATCAAGGTAACACCATCAAAGTATGGCAGCTACAACCTATCTGACAAATCAATACCTTATTACTATAACACGAATACGGTTTCTACACTTAATAAAGTCTGGAATCCCGAAAAAACAATCGAAGGATTAAATACTTCTATTTTTAGCTACAACGCAAGTGCTTATACATCGCAACAGCATATAACTAACCCGCTACCATACAACTTTGAGCCTTATAACTTTTTAAGGGTGGAAGGCCATATAGGTAAACCGTATGACCAGGTTGTAACCACACTAAATAATATAAAAAACAGCCAGAGGCTTGGTTTTAATATTATAGCTGTTAATGCTGTCGATTTAAATACGGGCTCTTTACGCATGAGCGATTATAAGGGCGACTGGGGCGAAATACAATTAAGCTATGAAATTGTAAGCCGCAGGTGGGAAGATATTATTGGCAAATGCATAGAGTGGTTTGAGTATAACAACTGGTGGGTACGAAATTATATTACCAATGAGTGGTTTGATAACCTTGTTAACAACATGAAAAGCGCTCGCAGTATGACCTACAAGCAATTTTCATCATTCCTGCCTATATACCAGCAATTTATAAGCCTTTATGAGAAAATTGAGGCCAAAGCTATTGAATGCCGCGATTTACTTTTTGAAGAGTTACTTGTATTAAGCGACCGTTTTAAAGAATTTGATAATATGCCGAGTATAACCCGCATAGAAGAAATTATAGATCATCTTGATGAGGTTATAATGGTTTGCAGCAAAGGCCAGTTCAGGGCGGTATATCAAAATGCAGAACAGAAATGGAAATCGATAAGCCAGGCTATTACTTTTAAAACATTCCTTGACAAGAACCCCGGTATAGAAAGTGCAGGAGGTGTAACCACTGGTGGTACCTTACTATTAGTATATCAGGATAAATCAGCACAGGTTAACCCAATTGTAAGAGCAGAGCCCACAGATTTACCTGTACGTAGCGCAACTACCAAAAACATAATATTTAGCCCTACAATACAAGATTACAGCAATAAGCTCAAGGCTTTTGCCGAAGCATCTTTCGACAGCAATAACTATCAGAGCCTTGTTAGGTATATTGACCAGTCTATTTTCATAGGTTCTATGAAAGATACCTCAACAATACCTGATAAAGTTGTTATTGCTGACTTTTTCCTGCCGTACCAATGCTATGGCGGTGGCGGAGACTCGCTTACTTTTATTGTAAATCCGGCTGATTTTGAACCACCCGGGCCCGCAGATTTTGACAAACCTGATTTTAAATCGCCCGACTTTTTTGCTAAAACAAATCCTTCTAACGAATCTTAACAGCGAATCATCATGACAAAGCAAGATGTTATTAACGAGATAAACAGGATATTAGACCAGTCATATACTACTGCCGAAACGGTGAGAGAGGTATTGAACACCTTACTGGACTACTCTGATGACGGGATAACCCAAAACAGTACCACCATTCAGGAGCTGGAAAGGGATATTGAAGACCAGTATTCTCTGATAAACGGGCAACAGCAGGTACTTGAGAATTATGGCGGGCAGTTTGAAGGTATTAATGCTACGCTTCAAAACCATGAAGAGCGTATAATTGCGCTTGAAAACGAAGAGCAGAATTTATTATTCAGCTATTTCATAACAGATCCTTTGAGAGACCAATCGGGCAATGTAGATTTATGGTACTCCTTCAGAGGAGTTGAAAATAAATATGCCAATTATACTTTTGTGATGAAGGCTTTAAAAGCAATACGAGGTGTAAATCCTGTTGACATTGTGTTTAATTTAAGGCAATCTGAATTAGTGCCAATATTAAAGAAAATAATGACCGACACAGTTAATTTGTCATTTGTAGTTGCCATAAATAATCCGAGAAATGCAGAAGGAAGAATGTTTAGTAAACTGGCTACAACAACTATAAATATGAGTAAGGATGAGTCCGCATTTTTTACACACAGAATATTCCCCTACAATATTATTGATCCCGACGGAAGCCAGGAAGAAATAATACTGGATGAAGGAGATACCATTGAAACATCTATTATTATACACCGCCCGGCGTTTAAGATTAATTAAATGATTATCAATGCACTTCATCAGGAAAATTTCTATAGACGCGCTAAGCAGTTGCGAAAAAACGGGGCGGCAGCTTAACGATGAAATCAATACTGTTATAACTGATGAGCTGGCCCCGAAACTTGCTACGCTTTTAGATAAACATTCGGCTGATACTGTTGTTACTGCTATTGAAAGCATCAGTATCAGCCTACCCCCTCTTACTATCAAAAACTGGAAAAAAGAATTTGTTTCAAACTGCCTGAAAGAAATTGAAATATTTTTAGACAGGCAAACAGCAATAAAAGAAGCAAGCGTAGCAGAACCAAAAATAATTTTTACTGCATCTAACAATCTAAGCTTACATAAAAAGGGCATAGCTGTATCGAATGATTACACATGGAAAGCTATTATTGATTATCTGCAAACAGGTATCATTGAAAATAAAGAATTCCTGAAAATTATGGAGGAAATCAATCCGCTTAAGGATGATATTCCCACACATGTTACAGATACTCTAAACAGCATTTTAGCTCAGGATAACAACACATTGGTAAGGCTCGTGCTTAACAGCCCTGTAAACTTTAAAAATACAGTATTGACTAAACTAATACCTGATTATAAATATAGTACTGCCATAGAAGCAGTTTTAAAATCAGGAGGTATATCTTTTAATTCTGCGACAAGACAGTCCGGTTGGGCCGCGGTACTATTATCAGAATTATCTTTTTTCAGGAGTAGAGCGAGTACAGGTAGTAAACGCCTGAAAATAATTACAGATTCTTATTTTAGCGAAATAGCCCCTAAATATTCTGAAGTACTATCTACATTAATTGTCGGTAATAAAGAGATTGCCGGCAGTGATGTTAGGTTTTTAAAATTCTTAGAGCTACAGCTTTCGCAATACCATGATAAACAAAATAGTTCGCCTATTCAAACATCGCCTGTAAGTGAAGTATCTAAAAATGAGATTCATTATGACAAGGTTTATACTGAAAAAGCAAATGTCGCAACTCAAAATAAAACAAATAGTAATATACAAGACACCGCGGAAAGTGATTTAGTTACCAAAACAAAAAATAATCAATTTAAACCTGAAACAGGTGATGATACATTTGGCACTAATGAAGGAAATACTAAACATGTAACCTCATCAGATACTGTAACTGGTAATGATGCTGTAATTAATGATAATAATGAAAAAAATTTTGTCAGCAACAAGTCAGTATCTAAAATGGATAATGTCGGTAAGATTAATAATAAGTCAATAACTGCAAAAAGTACTAATCCTGATATTACACCTGTTATAAATATAGCACAAACGTCTGAACAAGAGTATATAAAACAGAAGGACGAAAGTATGCTCAGTACCACCTACATTAATAATGGTGGACTGGTCTTACTTTTTCCTTTCCTGAGTTACCTGTTCCAGAATACGGGACTTACCGAAGATAATAAATGGATATCTATGTTACAGCAACAAAAAGCAGTGCTACTCACACAATATTGTGTTACCGGCAATACAGATTTCAGGGAAAATGAACTGCTGCTTAATAAGTTGTTGTGCGGTTATCCGGTATTTGATGTAGTAGATACAACAATTGAATTATCTGACTCTGATAAAGAGCAATGCCGTGAAATGCTGCAATCAGTAATACAATACTGGGAAGCACTTAAAAACAGTTCGCCCGAAGCGTTACAGGAAACGTTTTTACAGCGGGAAGCCAAACTAAGTTTTGATAATGAAGTGATAGAGATGTGGGTTGAAAACAAAGCCTTTGATATTTTACTGCAACGCTTACCCTGGAGTATTGCTATGGTAAAAACAGTGTGGATGGAGAAAATGATTCAATGTAACTGGTACTGATGGAAAAGCAAAACAAAGAGAGGCAAAATGTAAGCGCTGTTACTGCAAAGGAGCCTTTTATAGATAATGTAAATAAAGCTGCAGATAAGGGCAAAGCCGTTCCTGCGCCCGCACTACAAAAGGGTGTACCTAACAAGTCACTCCCTGTAAAAGGCCACTTGTTAACCACCAAAAAAGACGGAGGGCATGACGATACCGTGCAGTACATTACAATTTCAAAAGGGCAACATTTTGAAGGCAAAGTCATTGAAACTGATTATGAACTGAACCGTTTTGCAGAACAGCAAATGGGCATTACAGTTCCGCGAAACTGGAATCCTAAATATACAGACGAAGAAGTTAAGGGTATTATCAGCACAGGTAAAACCATTGCCTACCGTTTTAACCTTAATGATGTAAATAAGGGTATGGAGTTACTGCCACCCGAGAAGAAGGGGTTTATTGAAAACCTTGACGGGACGACTTCTACTTTGCAAAAAGTAAGGATACTTGATTTATTGAGCCAGCTATCGGCATCAGATATTGCAGACTACAGGAGTAAGACTAATGCTGAAAACGCAGATGCATTTGCCATTGAGGCATCTTTAAGAGCTTACATTCAACAAAAAAACGAGCGATTACAGGAACAATCGTTGCTATCCTTACTTGCGGGCGAGTTAAAGGGCACAGATATGTTATCGCTATACAAGCAATATAAAGAATATAATACCGCTGCACCAGTCAGTATTTCACCCTCCACCCTTGCACCGGCAAGCACAACCAACTATAGGCAGGACCAGCAAAGGAGAGAGAAAAACAATCAGTTTCTTGAAAACCTAAAACAAAATGGCTATACAGTTGAAACTTTCCGGCAACTGATAAATGATTATGAACTTTCCTTTCGCCGTGAAACGTTATATTTAGCGCAGGATGCACTGCAAAAATACAGTCACATTTTATTTGAAGAACAAGAAAAAATAAATAATGATGCCATACTCAGCTCATTACTGCAGCAGATAAAACAATCGGGAGCAAAAGAAGCATATGAAAATGCTGATGCGGCAAAAAGTGCCGCAAATATAATTATTGATGAAAAGCCTCTGGCTACTGAAACAGCATTTAAATTGGAAATGCGGGCTAAGTCAGCTTCCGAAACTCAAAAGGGTAATGCAGCGATTAATGCGCTCTCAGCAGCTTTAGCCCTGATTAAAGATAACGGCTTTGATAAAGAAGCATTCTCTAAAACTGAAAGTAAGGCTGAACTCTCTGCATTCCTTAATGAATATATAGCCGGGCAAAAACTAAACATTACAGAAACATTAAAAAGCCTGAATGAAGATGACGGGCTTGCCATATATGCCTATCAGGATTTGCTGCAATACTCTAAAGCGCAGCAGGGTATTCAGAAAGGCGATATACTCGACCTTATCATTACCGATAAAGAACGTAGAGAAAGTGCAAAGCACCTTGTAAAAAGCCTTGTTATAGGGGTTTTGGCAGTAGCACTCGGATTGCTTACTTTTGGTACAGGTACCATAGCCCTTTTAATTGCTGCGGGTAATTTTGCTTTGGGAGCATACCTTACTTATGAAGAAATTGATGCCTATCAACAACAGCTTGCCGCTTACAATGTAAACATAAGCAAAGATGAGCCGAAGGCAGTGTGGGTAATATTATCTGTAGTAGGCACTGCGCTTGATTTAGCCGCAATAGGGAAGATTTCAAATAATCTGGTGAGGGCGGGTAACTCATTCAGTAATGAGCAAAATTTTGTAAAAGTAGAAAAGGAACTAACCGAAGCAGGGTTAGATGAAGGTTTAAAGAAAAAAGTTTTACAGGCTTTAGATGAAGAGAACAAAGCAACTAGTACTGAAGTTCCTAGCGCAGAAAATAGGGTAATACCTGAAGAAAAAATAACCCGTGAAAAGCTTAAAACCCAAGGTATCCCTGAAGAGCAGCTTAGTTATAAAGGCAGGGATATACCTCCGCTTACCTCTGCAGAACTGGCAAGGGTACTTGAGTGGCAGAATGTAAGAAATAAGTTTTTAAAAGATTGGAGAGAGTTAGATTTTATTAATTTAGATCCAAAATTGAAGAGTAATCTAACTAAAGCATTTAACTCTATAAAACAAAGGTTAACACCTGATGATATAGCAGCAGCTATAAAAGAACATAGAGGTGGGAAAATTTCTAAATTGGACGGCAGTCATTATGATCACATTAAAGAAGTGGATAACGGTATTAGAAGTCTAACAAATGCTTTACAAGAATTACAATTAAAAATGAATTATGATTTCCCTACTGATGCTAAATATCAGTCTTTATTGAGTGATTTAAGTAACTTAAAGCAATTTTTAACAAGAGTATATCCATAACATGAGTTCTATTAAAGATATTATTGAACTACTTAATACAAATAATGAAATAAAATTATTTAATATATTAAGTAATTTGGGAAAACGAGTTGAACTTAATAATACTGAGAAAGGTATATTAAAAAAAGAAATAGAAAAATTTTTAAATAGCGAAAGTGAAATTCTTAGAGAGGTTTCACTGAGGGTCTTAGGATTTTACTGGGCATTACCTGAATATAAAGATATAGCTATTAAAATTTTTAATGAAGATTCAGACGATGATGTTAGAGCTACAGCTCTTATGAGCTGGTCAAATCTTCAGCGTAACACAAATAATTTAAGTAGTATATCTTTTTTAAAAAAACTTGTAGAGGATAGATCGTTATCACCATTTATAAGACTTGAAGCATATTCTAATATTTTTGTTATCAGTAACCTACAGCCAAGCTCATGGCCAAAAACCAATATAGATTTTAAACACATTGATGAAGAAATAGACTGGAAATTAATTGATGAAATAATTGAAAGGGCTGAAAATTCGCCAAAATAGTAATGAATACAGAAGCTATAAAACAGAAAATTAATGAAAATGAGAATGATGAAAACTTTCTGCATGATATATTAATAGACTGCGGAAAGAATTTTACCCTTACAAAGGCTGATAAAGAAAACCTAAAAAATACCATATATAGATTGTGCTCGCATTCCTCTTCAACAGTAAGATCAGCAGCAATAAGGGTATTATGTTTTTATTGGGGTATGACAGAATACAGAGAAACAGCTTTCAATATTTTTTCTAATGAACAGGAAGATGTGGAGACAAGATGTCATGGGCTCATGAGTTGGGCCAATACTTACAGAAATACAAATAACTATGAAATATTAGTAACATTAAAGAATATTTTAGCAGATACAAAAAATGATGAATATATTCGTGTTACTGCATATACGTGCTTTTTTAACGTCTCTCCCTTAGAACCTAAAGATTGGCCTGATTCTAATTTTGACTGGGAAGATATTGAAGAAAAAATAAATTTATCTCTTATGAACGAAATATTGGAAAAGGCAAAGATTAAATATAATTGACTGTAGCAATAATCCTATACTGGCCTCAAAGTTTAGCAAAATTATGCTTCTAATAGAGAATGAATTAATAACTTTAGACATAGTCACTCTAAATACTTATGAAGATATAGAATCCGTTGGTAAATATTTGGAAAAGTATTTTGATGCAAAAGTGATTGAAAAACTAGATGGACCTGACGCTAGAGTTTGGACGTATGAAATACAAAACATAAAGTTTAAACTACAACATAATTCCTATGGTAATATCCTGTTTACCACAATTGATGGTAAGCCTGTTATGGATATGATATATTCTGATTTAAAGAACAGATTGGAATAATCAGGTTTACTCAACATAAATTTATTACATAGTTTTAAAAACTTGAAGAGATGTTGTAGTGTTATAATAGGCACTATATTCAAGAAGTAACATTATAGATTTCGATGGTTGTTACCATAAAACTCTAAAAATAAAATTCTACTTTATTGGCATCTTCATTTTACTAAAATCAGTATTTATACTGAATGTATATTTAGTTAGTGTTGTTTAATTTCAGCAGTTGTAAGTTAAGTAAACTTACCATTGGAAAACAGCACTATATGGAGACAACCCTTGTAAGCGAAAAACCAAAGGCTACCACTACCGCCAAAGCACAGCCGATAAAAGTAGAGGACTCACCGTCTTTTTTTCCGGAAACTGTAAAACCTAAAAATAACTTTGATACTCCTGTACCGGTTTTGTCTGAGCAGGAAACTGAAGATGCTGTTAGTTCGCAAATAGCTGAACCCGAAATAGCCGCACCCAAAATAGCTGAACCCAAAATAGCTGAACCCAAAATAGCCGAACCCAAAATAGCTGAGGCCGGCGTTGAACCTGAAATTTTACCTTTGACTAACGAAGATGAAGAGGCACAAACAGAAAACCCGGTTACAAGCGATACCGTAGTTAACTCACCTTCTCCGGCACCTGCGGCAGTAGCTGCTACAAATAATTCTGATGCCAGTTTACCTGTAGAAGCAGCTGTAGAAAAAGCTGAAGAGAATATAGTACCTGAGCAAGCAGGTGAAACAAACCTTGTTAACCAGGATGCGGAAGCGGGTAACGTAGAAAATGCTGAAGCTGCTGAGGAAGATAAAGAGCCGGACCCGAATGCTCTTCAGTTTATGGATCCTGCCACCACAGAGCAAGCCGTTCAGGAGAAGCTGGAAAAAACCGCGACACTGGCAAAAGCAAGTGCCACAACAAAGTCTGCAGGCACCAAAATAAATGAAAGTATTAAGGCACAAAATACTCCCGTTGCCGAAGCCAAGGCAACATCAGGCGCAGCACAGGTTAATCAACTTGCTAAAAAGCCGGTAGCTCCAAAAAGTAAAGAACCCGGAAAGAAAGCCTTTGATGCCAAACTGAAAGCTGCTACTCCGCAAACCCTTAATGACCTTGATAAATTTAAACAAAATAAACAGGCATCAACAATCTCAAAGTCATTATTACAGCAGGTGCAGGGCGATGTAGGCAGCGTAAAAGGAAGTTTCGGCAGTATTAAAAATGAGCCCAAACCCGCACCGGCACCGGCCGGCACCCCTATACCGGCTGCAGAGCCTGCCAAAAGTGTGTCGAAAATAAACTTGTCAGGAGGCATATTGCCCGCAATACAGCAGGACAAACTGCAAACACAGGAATACCTGCAACAGGCGGATTCAGATATAATTAAGGAAGGGATTACCCAAGAGCAACTGGCAATGGTTGATTCGGGTGAACTTGCTGAAGCGGCAGCACTTAAAGGTGAAATGGCAACAGAAGCCGCGGCACAGCCCGCAGCAGTGAACGAGGCTGTAACTACAGAGCAGACGGCACTTAGCTCTTCACTAAATGAAGCCGAAACTGCAACGCGTACTGAGATGAACACAAAAAGGTCTCAGCAGCTAAAACAGACCGGTACGCAGCAAGCCAAAGCTAAATCTGATTTAGAGAAGAAGCGCGAGGAGGTTGCTAAAAATATAAATGACCGTTACACAGCCTGCCAGCAAAGCGTAACCAGAAAACTGGATAACCTTGAGCAAAATTCGTTACGTGACTTTGACGCCGGGCAAAAAAGGGCTACAGCAGAATTTGAAGAACAGGTTGACCGTGATATTAAAGCATTTAAGCAAAGGCGCTATAGTGGTAAACTTGGTGACCTGAAATGGGTAAAAGACTATTTCTTCGGGATTGATGATTTTCCTGAAGTTAAAAATGCTTTTAAAAATGCAAGGGAGGTTTATGTAAATAAAATTGACAGCCTTATTGATAGCATTACGAAGAAAAATAATGAGGTTATAGAAGGCTGTAAGGCAGAAATTGCCACTACGCAAAAAGAGATTGACGATTATGTAAAAGGCCTCTCTCCTGCCCTGCAAAGCATTGGTAAGAAAGCACAGAATGATGTGGCTGCCAAGCTAAAGGAGCTGGGCAAAGAGGTTGAGGAGCGCAAAGAAAAACTGCAACAGCAACTACTGGAAAAACGTAAGGCTGCGATGCAGGCTATCGACAAGAAGATAGCAGCCATGAAAAAGAAAATGCGGGGTGCGCTGGCTACTTTTGGCGACCTTATTGCCGATGCGGCACGCAAGTTCTTTAAATGGGCACTCAGCCTTTTGGGTATTGATGCCGAAGGCTTTATGGCTACGCTGCAAAAAGCAGGCGAGGCTATCGGGCTGATTTTTAAAGACCCGGGCAAGTTCTTCAGTAACCTTGTAGCAGCGGTTAAGGGCAGTATAGATGATTTTAAAGCTAACTTTAAGGAATATCTTACGGGCAGTCTGTTCGACTGGCTTACGGGTGCATTGGGCGCAGTGGTAACCCTGCCGCAGAAATGGGACCTGAAAGGTATAATTTCTGTAGTGTTACAACTTGCCGGTATCAGCTGGCAGTTTATCCGCAAGCAATTGGTTAAAGTGTTTGGCGAGGAGAAAGTGGCATATGCCGAAGCAAACCTGAAAGAGGTTAAGGAGGTGGTTCAGAAATTTATGGCCGAGGGTGTGGCTGGGCTTTGGGACTGGATTAAAGACCAGGCAGAAATGCTCATGACCACAGTTGTAGATGGTATAAAAGACTGGCTGCTTACGCGTATGGTTATCGGTTTTGCAGAATGGATTGCCGGGTTATTGATTCCGGGTGGTGCGATTGTAAAACTGATTCAGGGTATTTATAAGCTGGTAATGTTCTTTGTGGATAATATCCAGCGTATTATCAGGTGGGTTGGCGCAG
>CEQG01083857.1_pt1 | contig 25210 bp, 22 predicted proteins | sample 350301 | NCBI WGS metagenome assembly CEQG01 (sample SAMEA2621242, study PRJEB7988) | marine metagenome | isolation source: saline water (ENVO:00002010), including | reverse complement strand
TCTGCGGACCGGCCCGCCCCGTCCGATCAGTTGATCGCGGACAGTTCGTCGTTCAGCTTCGCAACCGCCGACGGAGCGTCGATCTCGCCATCGATATATTGGCGGACCACCTGGTTGATGACCTGGCTATTGATCATCTTGGAAGCCAGCGAGAGCTGGTTCTCCTTCACGCCCCAGCGCGCGGCCGTTTCCAGGCCCGAGGTGATGCGGCTCACCGTTTCGGCCGGATAGAGATCAGACATCGGCGCCTTGCGGTCGACACCAACCGGGAGCATCGCCCAGCCGTCAACGAACTTCGCAGGCTCGTCCGGCGTCCCCTTGCGGACCGGGAACTTGCCCTCGGGCGCCATCGACAGCGTGTCGAGATAGCCCTCGTCCATCGAGAACTTGACGAAGTCCGCAGCGACATCGGTGTTGGCGTCGGCCGTCACGCCGAAATAGCGAACGTCAGCCCAGGCCGCGCCGTCCGGATTGGACGGTCCCGAGAACGTCGTCACGACATCGGTTTTGGAAGCGAGTTCCGTCGACGTCGGATCGTCATTGATCGTCGGCGGGGCGGAATCGCGCAGGCCGGCGAGCTCGTCCAGGATGAATGGCGACCAGATGATCATCGCCGCGTTGCCGGAAAAATAGAGTTCGCGCGACTGTTTCCAGAACAGTTCACCGGGTGGAGACGCTTCCGCCAGCGCCTTGTAGAACTCGAGCACCTCCGTCGTCGCCTTCTCGTCGAGCGGCTTGAAGCCGTTCTCGTCCACGGGCGTGACGCCGTTTGCGAGGAAGACATGCTCCAGTACCTGGCTCATGAAGTTCTCGTCGATCTTGGTTGCTGCAACGAAGCCGTACATGTCCGGCGGATTGTGCAGCGCCTTGATGGCGGCCTCGATATCCGCATAGGAATCCGGCGCTTCGAGGCCGGCCTCGTCGAAGAGATCCTTTCGGTAGACGATCATCTGGGTCCAACCGTCAACCGGAACGGCGGCGGTCAGGCCGTCGAAATCCGCCATGGAGATCGGCCCCGGCGCAAAGGTGTCTCTGCCGAGATCCTCGACAATTTCGTCATCGGTCTCGACATCGAGAATACCGGCTTCGGCCCAGGGCAGAACGTACTGAAGCGTCGTGTAGATGACGTCCGGCAGGTCGTTGGCCGCGAAGGCCGCTGTCGCACGCGTGCCCAGCTCCGACTCGGTGACCGGGATCACTTCAACGTCGTGGCCGGTTTTTTCCTTGAATGCCGCGGCGATTTTCTCCTGAACCGCTAGGCGCTCGGGCTGTTCCTCGGTCGTCCAGAAGCGAATCGTATCGGCCTTGGCGAGGGTGATCGTGCTTGCCGAAAGCAGCAAGGCGGTCGTGACTATATTCAATGTGCGCATATTTTCTCTCTCCCTAATAATCTGGATTTTCAAATTGGCGGGGAATCTGTCTGCCTCCTTACAAGCTCCGCCGGAATGATCTGTTGTTGCGATGACGGATCGCCTCCTGCGATCACGTCCATGAGCATCCGCGCCAGCTGGCTTCCCGCGCTGCTGAGCGGTTGCGCCATGGTGGTGAGCGCCGGATAGGTGTGCTCGCCCATCGGTATGCCGTCATAGCCGATGATCGAGACTTCCCGGCCGGGTGTCAGGCCGGCTTCGCGAATGGCTTTCATCGCGCCGATCGCAACCACATCGGCAACGCAGAAGACCGCGGTCGGAGGATCGTCGACAGCAAGGAGACGTTTCATGGCGACATGACCGGTTTCCAGCGTGGCCTCGGACGCGGCTTCGAGCGCGGAATCGAGCTCCAGCCCGGCATCCGTCAGCGCGAAGCGATATCCCTTCAGGCGCTCGGCGGAGAAGTTGTATTTCAGCGGACCGTAGATGTGGGCGATACGGCGGTGGCCGAGACCGGCCAGATGCGCGGTGGCAAAGCGCGCCGCTTCGAAATTGTCGACGTCGAGCCACGCGTGGTCGTCAGATTTCTGCGTTCGGCCGTGGCTGATAAAAGGGATCTTCGCCGCGCGCAAAGCATCGACGCGTGTATCGTGGCCGAGGGTCCGCGAGATGATGATACCGTTCACGCGGCCGGTCTTCGCCAGCCGCATGATGGTCGCCACCTCGTCCGCCTCCGATCGTGGAACCGTGACGGTCAGGTCCCACCTTTGTTCGGACAGAACAGCGGAAATGCCATCCAGAAGCTCGCCCAGGAACGGATCGGCAATATGCGCGCTCTGCCAGGGTATCACGTAGGCAACGCATTCGGCATTCCGGAGTGCGAGCCGTCGCGCGGTGGAATTGGGCACGTATCCGAGCCGGTCGGCCGCTTCACGAACCCTGTCTCGCGTTTTGACTGAAATATCGGCGTAGCCGTTGAGAGCCCGGGAGACCGTTCCTTCGGTCAGCCCGAGTTGCCTGGATAACGTCTTCAGGCTCACTTCCATCATAGACAAGACGCTATTCCGAAAGCGCTTTCGGAATCAAGCGACAAGGTATTTCCGGTTTCCCCGTTACAAGACAAACAGTCGATAGTCGCAGCGGTTCAGGTCTTGCGAATGGCGGTGATGTGCCGCCCGCTTCGGTCGTACTTGTGTTCAGCTGTCCGTGGGAACAGCCTCATATTTTCTTCCGCCGAAATTCAGGTCTTGCGAATGGCGAGCACGCCCCTCGGTGCGAGCTGCGTTTCGCCGAAGAGCACCGATCCGGTGTCCACAAGGTTCAAGACATCGACTGTTTCCGGGCCGTAGTTGAAGACATAGCGCATATCGCCATTGTCGCGGATGCGTATGTCGCGGTGCAATTCACGCGGCTCCAGCCCGGCCTCGCGCAGCAATTCGCCGACAATCACCCTTGCCGTCTCGGCGTCCGGCCGGCCGCCCAGATAGTGAACCCGCCCTTTGGCGACATGGGCGGCGTGGCTGTCCGCGCTGACCCGGCGCGTCTCGACATCCGCTCCGGTCACCAGGAATTCTCGCCAGCCGTCGAAGCGGCCACCTCCCTGAAGTGGCACGTCGACGAAGGGGGGCAGGCTCTCGACGCGGCGGACCTTCATATCGAACAGTCTGCGGAACGGCCCCGGCGGCAAGCCGTCGGCAATCGAGAAATCGGCGGTTTTCGACCCTGTCCGCGGTCCGAGCAAGATCGCCGCGCCGCTTGCCGCGAGCGCATCAACAAGGGCGTCCGAGCCGGCGAAGAGGCCAGGCAGCAAAACGAGCTTGCGCCCTGAAACGGCCTGCGGTTGCGGCGGGACAATGTCGACCGACACGCCCCATTGGCGCAGAGCGCGGTAGAACCGCATGACGAGATCGAGATAGTCAAAATCGCGGCCCTGCGGCTGGATCTTCCAGGCCCAGGCGCTTTCATAGTCGAAGACCAGTGCGATTTCGGCGCGTTCCGGCTGCGCCACCGCGCCGATGCGGTCGAGTTCGCGAGATATGCGCCCGCAGGCTTCATAGGCCTCATTGGGTTCGCCATTCGGCAGCAGAAGCGCCTCGTGCATCTGTTCCTGCGCGAAGGAGGGCTGACGCCAGCGGAAATAGCTAAGCACTTCCGCCCCGGCGGCGAACGCCTCCCATGCCCAGAGCCGGACCGCGCCGGGGAACGGTGCAGGGTTCCAAGGCGCCCAGTTCACCGGGCCGGGCTGTTGCTCCATAACCCACCATCGGCCCTCCGCCTCGCCATTGCGGATCTGTCCGCAGGCCCGGTACAGATCATGGTGGAAGGCCTGATTGTCGGGATCGCCGACGCCGAGATAGCGGCGCTTGTTTTCCTCGTCATCCGTGTCGCGGTCCAGGAATCCGATCGGATAGGAATCCCAAGTCGCGATATCGAGGTCGCGGCTGACCGCGTAATGGTCGAAGGCGACGAAGCGCCCCATGAAATTATGCGCGATCGGTACTTCAGGCGAATGGGCGCGGATGATCTCCGTCTGAAGCCGATTGAAGGCGACGACCTGATCGGAGGAATAGCGCTGGAAGTCCATCGCATGCGCCGGATTGGCTTCCGTGACGGTGAGGTTGGGCAGTTCGACCTCGTCGAAGGAGCGATATTCCATCGACCAGAAGACGTTGCCCCATGCTCGGTTCAGCGCGTCGGGCGACTGGTATTTCTGCGCAAGCCAGTCGCGGAAGCCATCCAGAGCGGCCTTGGAATAGCTCTCCACGGTGTCGTGGCAGCCATATTCATTGTCGGTCTGCCAGGCGACGAGCGCGGGGTGCCGGCCGTAGCGTTTGGCGAGATCGGTGACGATGCGGGCGCAGGCGCGGCGATAGCCTTCGTGGCTGAAGCAGTAATGGCGGCGCGATCCGAAACCGCGCGTCTTACCATCCGCTCCGACGGCCAGCATGTCGGGCATGGAGTCAACCAGCCACTTCGGCGGCGTCGCGGTCGGCGTGCCTAGGACTACGCCAAGATCATGCGCGGCGAGCGTCTCGATGGCCCGGTCGAGCCAGCCCCAGTCATAATGTCCGGGTTCCGGCTCGATGCGACTCCACGCGAACTCGCCGATGCGTATATGAGTGATGCCGGCTTCGACCATCATGCCGGCATCGATCGCCCAGCGTTCCTCCGGCCAGTGTTCGGGATAGTAACAGACGCCGAGCGTCTGCTTTCGCGACGTCGACATCGATCAGGCCTCCAGCGTTCCCGTGAAGACGGCATCCCAGGCCGCGACCGCCTTGCGGGCGCGCTCGGAAATCCGGGCAACATCCATTCCCGGCCGGAAAATCGACGAGCCGAGGCCGAAAAGGCGAATGCCGCTTGCCGCGTAGGTTTCGAAATCCAGTTCGGAAACGCCTCCGACAGCGCCGATGACGGCATTGGCGGGCAACACGGCGGAGATCGCCTTGATACCGGATGCGCCGATCACGCTCGCCGGGAAGAATTTCAGCGCGGTGGCGCCGGCCGCAATGGCGGTGAGCGCCTCCGTCGGCGAAAAGACGCCGGGCATGGTGACCATTCCCAGCTCACCGGCCCGCGCCAGAACGGACGTATCGACATTGGGCGCCACCATGAGGCGACCGCCGGCATCTTTCAGGCGGTCGACGTCGGAAGGCGAGAGCACCGTCCCTGCCCCGACCAGGATATCACCGCCGAACTTCTTCGCGATCATCTCGATGGATCGGAAGGGTTCAGGCGAGTTCAGCGGTACCTCAATTGCCTCGAAGCCGGCAGCGACCAGCGCATCGGCGACATCGAGCGCTTCCTGCGGGTCAAGTCCACGCAGGATGGCGACGAGTTGGCGGTTCAAGGAGGGCCAGGATGCGTGTGAAGTCATATCGTGTGTCCGTGGGTCAAGCTTCAGCCATCGGTTCCGGTTTTCGGCGGAGCGGACAGCGCGCCGGCGAGGCCGGCGATGACCGCCGTGTCACTGTCATTGAGCGTGCAGGACATGCCGGCGATCACCAGCGCTTCGGTATAAAGCGCCCCAAGCCGCGGATCGCCGATCAAATCGACATGTCCCGGAACGGTGAAGCGGGCCTTTGCGCCCGCGATCTCCTGACCGATGAGATATCCCGACAAGCGTGCTGCGGCGGCGGCCGGATCCAGATCCTGCAGGAGGCCCGCGGCACGGATCGAAAACACCCGCGCGAATATGTCGGCGGGCGTCTCCAGGCTCGCCCGCACGGCATCCCGGAACGCCGCGGATTCCGGATCGACGCTTGCGCCGGACAAGGAGTGGCGCAGGACGGAATGATGCGACAGGGCGGCGAAGGCGTCTCCGGTCAGGAAGCTGACGAAATCGATGACGCTGTCGCCACGCATCCGCACCCATTTGGAATGGGTGCCGGGCATGCAGACGAACCGTTCGCCGGCAGAAGGTGCGAGCCGGCTCAGGCCGAGCAACTGGGTCTCTTCTCCGCGCATCACGTCCGGCGACTGCCGGTCCGGCTTGGAAAGGCCGGGCATAATGCGGATATCACGGATAACGTCCGGTATGCGCACGGCTGCGGCAGCGACATCGGCAAGCGAGACCGGCACCGTCAGGTAACGGGCTTCCGCCCATCCCTGCCGCGAGCCGACCATGCCGCACATGACGACCGGCACGTCGGCTGGAACCGTCAGGGCCGCCAGATGGGCTTCAAGCACCGATTGGAATTGCTCGCGTGCCGTCGCGCCCATGCCCTCGCTGCTGCGATGCTCCGCCAGCACCGCGCCATCCGCATCGAGCAGCCAGACGCGCAGATGCGACGTTCCCCAATCGACGGCGACCAACGATGGCGCGGCGGAGTGCGTCACATCATGCCTCCGTCGGCGATCAGCACCTGCGCTGTCACCATGCGCGCCGCGTTCGATGCGAGGAACAGGCAGGGACCGACCATGTCTTCCGGCTGGATCGGCTCCTTCAGGCACTGGCGGGCGATCATGTCGGCGAGGCCCTGCTCGGTTACCCAAAGCTCTTTCTGGCGTTCCGTCATGACCCAGCCGGGTGCGATCGCATTGACGCGGATCTTGTCCGGACCGAGCTTGCCGGCCATGCCCTTGGTCAGTCCGACAATGCCCGCCTTGGAGGCCGTGTAAGCCGGCATGTCCCCGATATTGAGCATGTAGGAGGTGGAGGTGAAGTTGACGATCGCGCCGCCGCCCGCCTGCGCCATGCCGGGCGCGACGGCCTGGATGGTGAAGAAATGCGGACGCAGATTGATGGCGAGATTGTTCTCCCAATAGGCCTCGTCGACCGTGTCGACCTCATGGCGGTCATCCAGCGCCGCATTGTTGACGAGGACGGTCACCGGACCATGGGCCGCCGCCGCCGCATCGACAACCTTTCGCAGGGCCTCGAGGTCGCGCAGATCGGCATGCAGGAAAAGGGGCCGATGGGCCGCTTCCGGCGCGAGCCTTTCGACCAGCGCCTCGCTTTGCTCTTTTGCGATATCGATGAAGGCGACCTTAGCGCCCTGGGCGGTAAAACCCGCTGTCAGGGCCGCGCCTATACCCGACCCGCCACCGGTTACGAGGACGGAAGCATTCTTCAGATCTGGATAAACCGGATGGACCGTCATGCTCATATTCCCTCTTTTTCGAGCCGGCGTCCCTCGAAGACCATCATGGTGGCGGGAAACGCATTGGGGGCGCGCAGGGCGCCGTTCATCAGCGCCGCGCCCGATAATCGTAAAGTTTCTCCCTCGAGCAAGGCATTGGCCGGATAACGGTTCAGTTTCGGCGTCACGTCTTCCGGATTGACGAGGCGGATCTCGTAAAGCGCCGACGCATCGAGACCGGCCAGCGCGAAGGGACGGGCAGCGATCGGCGCAGAGGCGCCGGCCTGGCCGCGAAACAGGACGAAGCGAGAGGCGTCCGCGTCGACGAAGCACTCCGCGACAACCTCGGGATCGTTGCTCTCGAGGCGGTAGAGATCGGCCGCGAACAGGAAGTCGCGATTGTCGCGGTACCAGCGCGTCGCCTTTTTCAGTGTTACCGTCTCGTCGTCGGTCAGTTCGCGCGGGTCCATTTCGAAACCCATATGGCGCTGCGCGGCGACCCAGGCGCGGAACCCCATCGGCAGGACGCGGCCCGATGTGTGGCAATGGCGCGGGCCGATATGCGAGCCCTGAAACTCCGGCGGCAGCCAGCGCGACGCTTCGTGCTGCATGCGCAAACGTTCCAGGGCGTCGTTGGAGTCCGATAGCCATACCCGGGTCGTGTGGGCGAGGATGCCGTAGTCGATACGTCCGCCGCCGGATGCGCAGCTCTCGATCTCGACATCGGGGAAAGCCTCGTTCAAGCGCGCCAGCAGTGCGTAGAGCGCCTGTGTCTGGGCCACGCTTCCGCCCGTGAGAATGCGGTTGTGATCCCATTTGACGTAGTCGACGGGATAGCGCGACAATATCGCGGACACGGCTTCGAAGAGATACGCGCAAACCTCCGGCTTCGAGAGATCGAGCACATGCTGATTGCGACCCGAAGGCTGACCCGCGGGGCCGAGAATCCAGTCAGGGTGCAAGCGGTAGAGATCACTGTCGTGATTTACCATTTCCGGCTCGAACCAGATGCCAAAGCGCATTCCGAGCGCCAGCAGGTGATCGACCAGCGGCGTAAGTCCTTGCGGATATTTCGCTTCATCGACCGTCCAGTCACCGAGCGACGTCGTATCGTCATTACGGCCCTTGAACCAGCCGTCATCGAGGACGAAACGTTCGGCGCCGAGCTCGGCTGCCGTGGTCGCGATTTCCTTCAGTTCCTCGATCGAGTGACGGAAGTAAACAGCTTCCCAGCAATTGTAATGTACCGGACGCGCGGGGGATTTCGGCTTGCGTCTTGCGAAGAACCCGCGCGGCACCGTTTGGAACGCACGTGACAGGCCGTTCATGCCTTTGTCGGACCATGCCAGGATCATCTCGGGCTGCGAGACCGGGCCGTCATGCAAGGTCTCGTCGAGCATCGAGAACTGCAGCTGCCGCCTGCCGTCCGGTATTTCCTCGGCGATCATTCGGTGTCCACCGGACCAGGCGAGCGTCGCGCCCATGCATTCCCCAGTGTTTTCGCCGCAGCTTTCTGCGACGAACGTCACGCCCGGAAAATGCGCGTGGCCAGTGCGACCCTCGCGGCTTTCGCGGACATGCTGACCCACCCGGAACCGCGTCTCCTGCCGCTGGAATTCCCCGGTCCAGCGGCCGCCATGATCGAGGATGCGCGGCATCGAGGCCGGGATCGGCACCGCGCCCGCCGCCAGCGAGCGGATACGATGTCTGTTCGCCGGGGCAGCGGATATCCGCAGATGCAATAGTCCAGTATCGTCGAGATGCGCTTCCACACTCAGGCCAAGGCGGTCTTCGTCCGCCACACTCCACGAGATACGGTCCGACAAGATTTCGGAGCCGATCAGGCGAAGATCGGGTTCGGCGGCGGCACCGTCCGCATCGACGATCACCACGCCGGGATGCCCCTGCCAGCCTGATATCGCCGTCGGCGCCAGCGTCAGGGGCACCAGCGGATCGAGCTGACCGGAGGACACGTTTGGCAGGCTTGAAAGCGCCAAAGCGCGAAGGTCCTCCTGCTCCGGCAAGGCGCGTCCGAAATGGACCAGCGCCGGGGCGCCGCCGTCGAAACTCGCGAAGACCGCGGTCCGGGTCGCGGTGTCGAGGCGCCAGCACTCGACGGCTGGTATCGTGGATTTTGCCGTCACCATTACCCCTTCGTGGCACCGAGCGTGAGGCCCGCGATGAAATGGCGCTGCATCAGGAAGAACATCATGACCGGCGGCAGGGCCGCGACGATGGATCCCGCAGACACCAGATGCCACGAGGCGATCCACTGACCGTTGAGCGAATACAGCCCCGCCGTCACCGGCTGGGTGGTGGCGGATGTGGTCAGCACCGTCGCCCAGAAATAGTCGTTCCAGATGAAGGTAAAGACGAGGACCGACAGGGCCGCGATTGCAGGGCGCATCAGCGGCAGCACGATGAACCAGAATATCTTCCACTCTGCGACGCCCTCAACACGCGCGGCCTCGATCAGTTCGCGCGGCAAAGCGCGGATGAAGTTGCGCATGAACAGCGTGCAGAAGCCGGACTGGAAGGCGACATGGAACAGGACCAGGCCGGTCGTCGTATTGTAGAGCCCCATGTTCACGGTCATGTCGCGCACAGGAACCATCAGGATCTGGAAGGGCACGAAATTGCCCGCCACGAACATGAAGAAGATCGGGATATTGGAGCGGAACCGGTAAATACCGAGCGCGAAGCCGGTCATCGTGGAAATCGCGACCGCGCCGATCACCGTCGGAATGGTGACCTTGAACGAGTTGAAGATGTACTGGCCGATCGGCGAGTTCTGAAAAACCTCGGCATAGTTGGAAAAAGCGATCGCGGAGGGCCAGCCGAAATAGTTGCCGGCGGCGAGATCGCCAGAAGGGCGCACCGAGGTCATCGCGACCCCCAAGAGCGGCAGCAGCCAGAGGATCAGCGCAAGCGGCAGCGCGACCTGGTAGGCGATCCGGGCGGGCGGAGAAGACTGTTCTATCGGGCGAGGGAACATGTCAGTAGCCCTCCTGCTCGTCGCGCACCATCTTCCAGATGAAGCCGGAGATGAACACCATCATGATCAGGAACAGGATCACCGCGATGGCCGCGCCGTAGCCCATACGGTAGCCATATTCGCTGAGCGCCTGCTCATACATGTAGAAGGACAGGACGCGCGACGACCCGAACGGTCCGCCATCCGTCATGATCGAGACGAGGTCGAAGGAGCGGAGCGCGCCGATCACCGTCACAACGACGGCAATGAAGGTGGCCGGGCGCAACTGCGGCAGGATCACGAACCACAGCATGCGCAATCCCCTAGCGCCATCGAGGCGCGCCGCCTCGACCTGGTCGGGCGACACGTTGTTGAGGCCGGTCAGATAAAGGATCATGCAGTAGGCGATCTGAGGCCAGAGCCCCGCTGCGATGATGCCGTAAGTGACGAGGTCCGGATCGGCGAGCACGGCGACGCCGGTGCCGGTCAGCCACTCGATCAGCTTGTAGAACAGGCCGAAATTCGGCGCGTAGAACCAGGAGAACATCAGGCCGACGACGACCTGGCTGATCACGAAGGGAAAGAAGAAGAGCGATTTGTAGAGTCGGATTCCGAAGACGGTCTGGTTGAGGAAGATCGCGATTCCCAGACCGGCGGGCACGGCCAGCAGATAGAGCACCAGCCACAGGACGTTGTTCCACAGCGACGTATAGAAGGCGTCGTCATCAAACAGTTCGGCGTAGTTCGCCCAGCCGAGCCAGACTTTCTCGCCGAGGCCGTCCCAGTCGTAGAAGGACAGCCAGAATGACTGGAAGATCGGCCAGATGACATAGACCAGGAACATCAGCATGCCGGGCGCGAGAAAGAGCCACGGCGTGACGCGCTGCTGGTTGCGTCGCCACCAGGAGCGCTGGCTGGCAGGCGTCGGATCCATAGGTGGTGCGGCGGTTACCATCGGTCTCAATCCTCCCGCGATCTGCTTAGCAAACGCGCCTGCGGGCCGTGCAAAGCCCGCGCGCGCCGGATTGCGGGCCGGAAAGTCCTCCGGCCCGCCCCGAGGCTTACTTGTAGATGCGCTCGCGCGCCTTCTCGAGCCGCGCAAGGATATTGTCGAGCTGATCGGGCTGAACCATGAACTGCTGGAAGCCCTCCATGCCCATCTTCGCCATCTCGGCCGGTGCGTCGCGGTCGAAGAACTGGGCAATACCGCCCGGGGTCGTCGACAGCAGCTCGAAGCCGGCCTGAAGGAACGGATCGTCGCCGACCTTGGAGCCCGAGTTGATGGGAAGCTGTCCCAGCGCCTCGTTCAGCTTGGTCTGGACGTCGGCAGTGGCGATGAAGGCAAGGAACTTCTTCGCGTCATCGACATTCTTGGCGCCGGCGGGGATGTGGATCGTGTCGGTCGGGGCTTCCTCGGCGCGCGGGACGTCCGGATTGATCGTCGGGAACGGCATGAAGCCGAGCGTGTCATCGGTCATTCCGCCGTCCTTGAAGACCGCGACCGCGAAATTGCCCATCACATAATTGGCCGCCTTGCCCTGGATGAGGAGCGAGGCCGCATCCTGCCAGTCGAGCGCCGCATGATTGGCGGTGATATAGCCGGGCTCGACGAGCTTCGCCCACTCGGCGAATGTCGCTTTGATGCGGTCATCGGTCCAGGCGACCTTGCCCGCCGTGAGATCCATGTGGAAATCGTAGCCGTTGGTGCGCAGGTCAAGATAGTCGAAGATGCCGGCTGCCGGCCACAGAGCCTTCGTGCCGGTGGTCACGCAATCGATGCCGGCCGCCTTGAACTTCTCGCAGTTTGCGATGAATTCTTCCCAAGTCTCCGGAACCTCGACGCCAGCCTGCTCATAGGCCGTCTTGTTGTAGTAAATTCCCCACTGATAATAGGTGTAGGGGACGCCCCACTGCTTGCCGTCGATGGTCATGGACGCCGCAGCAGAAGCCAAGGTCTCGTGCAGATTGTTCTCGTCCCAGACGTCGGACACATCCTGGAACTGGCCAGAGTTTACGAAGGGCGCCATGCGGTTGCCGGCGTACCAGTTGGCAAGATCCGGCGCGTCGGCAGTCAGGAAATTCCTGATCGCGGTCTTGTAGCCTTCGTGGTCGAAGTTCTGCAGCTCGACGTCGATGTCGGGGTTCGCCGCCTCGAATTCGGCGATCGCAGCCTCGAAGGCTGCCAGAGGCGCCGGATCGAAGTCAGCGTAGTAGGTCAGCGTACGCTGCTGGGCCATCGCGGTCGTGCCCATGAGAGCGGATGCCGCGAGGCAGAAGAATGCGGATTTCAGTGCGGTCTTCATAATTGGGTTTCCTCCCTTTGTAAGGCGGGCAAGCCGCCTTCGCCGATGTCGCGAGCATCACACCCTCCCGGAGCGTCGCTCGCCGTCCGCGCAACAGCCCGAACGGTTAGTCAAAATTCCACTATTTGGAACCTTGTTTGACTATTCAGAACTATTCGCTTAGTGTATGGAATTGTCAAGGGCGTTGCGCGGGGACTGGCCGACAGCGCCAACACGGGAGGATAGATGAGCAAGGCGCGGGAAGACGGCGGCACGGGTACGCTCGGCAAGGCGATTGCCGTGCTGGAGGTCGTCGCGAACGCGAAAAATCCGATGCGCTTTACGGACTTGCTCGCCGAAATCGATCAGCCGCGCGGCACCCTTCACCGTCAGATATCAAACCTGATCGACGAGGGTCTGCTGCAGGTGAATCCTGACAATTCCTACGGGCTTGGACTGCGCCTGCTGAAATTCGCCTCCAACGCCTGGGCCGGCAACCAGTTTCGCGAAATCGCAGAACCGCATTTGCGCTCGCTGCACGAAAAAGCTGGCGAAACGATCCATCTCGGCGTCCTGCAGGGCATAGAGGTGATCTATCTCGACAAGGTCGAATCGCGACAATCCGTGCGCATGTACAGCCAGATCGGCAATGCGTCGCCGGCATTCTGTACCGGAATCGGCAAGGCCGCCTTCTCGCTGCTGCCGGACGAGGAAATGTACAAACGCGCCCAACGCATTGTCTTCAATCGCTACACGGCGAACACGCTTCCTGATGCGGACGCGTTCCTGGCCGAAATCGCGAAGATCCGCGCATCCGGCAACGCCTTTGACCGCGAGGAACATGAGAACGGCATTCACTGCGTCGCCGCGCCGGTCGGCGCCGTCCATCGCGCTTTCTATGCCGGGATATCGGTGACGGCTCCCGTCTACCGGGTGGGGAAGGAACAGCTCGAAGGCTGGGCCGACGCAGTCCGGGAGACCGCGGCCGCAATTGAAGACGACATGAGACTCAAGCTTGGCCCGCGCGGCTGAGGCATCAACAGGAGGGAGGCCTGCCATGGCGAATGTCGAACTGAAGAAACTCAAGAAGTCGTTTGGCAATGTCAACGTCATTCACGGTGTCGACCTGTCGATCAAATCCGGCGAATTCGCTGTCTTCGTCGGACCTTCCGGCTGCGGAAAATCGACCCTGCTGCGTCTGGTCGCCGGTCTGGAATCGGCGACGAGCGGCCAGATCACGATCGGCGACGCCGATGTGACGCGCGTCGACCCGGCCGACCGCGGCGTCGCCATGGTGTTCCAGTCCTATGCGCTCTATCCACATATGTCGGTCGAGGAGAATATGGGCTTCGGCTTGCGTATGACGGGGACGGACCGCGCGGTGATCCAGCAAAGGGTGAGCAAGGCGGCGCAGATCCTCCACCTCGAACAGTTGCTTGCGCGCAAGCCGAAACAGCTTTCCGGCGGCCAGCGCCAGCGCGTCGCGATTGGACGGGCCATCGTGCGTGAGCCAAGCGTCTTCCTGTTCGACGAACCACTTTCGAACCTGGACGCGGAATTGCGCGTTCAGATGCGCCTCGAGATCGCCAAGCTCCACAACGACCTGGGCGCGACGATGATCTATGTCACGCATGACCAGGTCGAGGCGATGACGCTGGCCGACAAGATCGTGGTGCTGAATGCCGGGCGCATCGAGCAGGTCGGCGCGCCGCTCGATCTCTATCGCGATCCGGACAATATTTTCGTCGCCGGCTTCATCGGCTCTCCGAAGATGAACTTTCTTTCCGCAACCGTGCGATCGATCGCCGACGGCACCGCGACAGTCGAATTGGAGGATCGCGGCACCGCGCCCTTCTCCGTGCCGGGAAGCGAGGGCCTGTCGGAAGGATCCGCGGTTACCGTCGGCATTCGCCCGGAACACTTCAATGCCCGCGGCACCGCCCATATCGAGGCGAAGATCGACGTCATCGAGCATCTGGGCGGCGTTTCATACGGCTATTCGGGCGCCGGCGAGGACAATCCGCTGACGATCGCGCTCGGCGAGGAGGATGCGGCCGTCCCCGGCCAGCCCTACAAGGCCGGCTTCGATCCGTCCCAGGCATTCCTGTTCGACCCAAAGAGCGGATTGCGTATCCGGTAACAGGACCGGCAGGCTGCCGATTGCTCGCGCTTTACCAGCGCCAGCAGCCTCCGCCGAACTTTTCCTGCAATTTGCCGGATATTTAAGCAGAATCGCAGTGCACAGCTCAAATGCTGCGCCTGCTAATACGCATAATGGATAATTGCGAGCGCTCCGAACAATCCGTTAGTTACGGGCTTCCGGCCGGGATTTCCCGGAAGTTCTTCATCCGGACACAAGTTCACTCTTTGGGAGGAGCCCTATGAGCAAGTTAATCATCAACAGGCGTTCGTTGCTGAAAACAGGTGGCGCCGCTTCGGTGGCACTGGCAACACCGTATTTCTTCACCCGTGGCGCGCTCGCGCAAAGCGACATGTATCTCAACGCACCGAAGGGCGACACCGTCACCCTCGGCTTCAATGTTCCGCAGACCGGTCCCTATGCCGACGAAGGCGCCGACGAGCTCGATGCTTACAAGCTGGCCGTCGAGCACCTCAACGGCGAAGGCGACGGCGGATGCCTGAACACCTTCTCCTCGAAAGTGCTGAAAGGTAACGGCATTCTCGGCAAGAAGGTCGCTTACGTGACCGGCGACACGCAGACCAAGTCCGACGCTGCCCGCGCATCGGCCAAGTCGATGATCGAGAAGGACGGCGCCATCATGATCACCGGCGGTTCGTCTTCGGGCGTGGCCGTCGCCGTTCAGGGCCTCTGCCAGGAAGCCGGCGTCATCTTCATGGCCGCGCTGACCCACTCCAACGACACGACCGGCAAGGACAAGAAAGCCAACGGTTTCCGTCACTTCTTCAACGCCTACATGTCCGGCGCCGCGCTGGCACCGGTGCTGAAGAACGCCTACGGCTCCGACCGTCGCGCCTACCACCTGACTGCCGACTACACCTGGGGCTGGACGCAGCAGGAATCGATCCAGGCGGCGACCGAAGCCATAGGCTGGGAAACGGTCAACAACGTTCTGACCCCGCTCGCTTCCACGGACTTCTCGTCCTATATCGCTCCGGTCCTGAACTCGGGCGCCGATGTGCTGGTCCTGAACCACTATGGCGGCAACATGGTCAACTCGCTGACCCAGGCCGTTCAGTTTGGTCTTCGCGACAAGCAGGTGAACGGCAAGCAGTTCGAGATCATCGTTCCGCTCTATTCGGAACTGATGGCCAAGGGCGCCGGCGAGAACATCAAGGGCGTTTACGGCTCGATGAACTGGAACTGGACCCTGCAGGACGAAGGCACCAAGGCATTCGTCAAGTCCTTCGGCGAGAAGTACGGCCGTCCGCCGTCCAACGCCGCCCAGACCGCTTATGCACAGACGCTGCTCTATGCCGATGCGGCTGAGCGCGCCGGTACCTTCAACCCGTGCGGCATCGTCGAAGCCCTTGAAGGCTACGATTTCGACGGTCTCGGCAACGGCCCGACGCATTATCGCGCCGCCGACCACCAGTGCTTCAAGGACGTGCTGGTCGTGAAGGGCAAGGACGCGCCGTCCAACCAGTACGATACGCTCGAGGTCGTCGAAGTGACCCCGCGCTCCCAGGTCGAATACGAGCCTGATCATCCGATGTTCGCCGGTGGCGATCTCGGCACGTGCAATCCGGGCGCATAAGGCACCCATTGCCATGACCGCGCCGCCTTCGGGCGGCGCGGATTTTTACCTGAATTGAGGACTGGAGCCGTGCGTTCGTGACGCACGCGGCTCTGTTTATGCGGGCTTCAAGATGGACGCGATCATCATCCAAATCCTGAACGGGCTGGACAAAGGCAGCGCTTATGCGCTGATCGCCCTTGGCCTGACCCTGATCTTCGGCACGCTCGGCGTCGTGAACTTCGCGCATGGCGCGCTTTTCATGATCGGTGCGTTTTGCGCAGTTACGCTGCAACGCATCCTGACGCTCAGCACCGTCACGATCGATGAGACTCAGAAAGACTTCCTGGGCAATCCGCTGAAGGTGGAAACGCCCTATGTGGTCAACTGGTTCGGCGACAGCGCCGGCAACTCGATCATCGACTGGTCGGTGCCGCTCGCGATCATCCTCGCCATACCGGTCATGCTGTTCATCGGCTACGCGATGGAACGCGGCTTAATCAAGCATTTCTACAAGAGACCCCATGCCGACCAGATCCTCGTGACGTTCGGTCTCGCCATCGTCATCCAGGAAATCGTCAAGCTGTTCTTCGGCGCGAATCCGATCCCGACGCCCGCGCCCGATATGTTCGCCGGGTCTCTCGATTTCGGCGTGATGCTGGGTTTCGATCCCAACGCGATCATCTATCCCTACTGGCGGCTCATCTATTTCGCTTTCGCAGCGATCATCATCGGCGCCGTTTTCGCATTCCTGCAGTTCACCACCTTCGGAATGGTCGTGCGCGCGGGCATGGCTGACCGCGAGACCGTCGGCCTTCTCGGCATCGATATCGACAAGCGCTTCACCGTGATGTTCGGTATCGCCGCCGCCGTGGCGGGGCTTGCCGGCGTGATGTACACGCCGATCAATCCGCCGAACTATCACATGGGCATGGACTTCCTCGTGCTGTCCTTCGTCGTTGTCGTCGTCGGCGGCATGGGATCATTGCCCGGCGCCGTTCTCGCTGGCTTCCTTCTCGGTATTCTTGAAAGTTTCGCTTCGACGACTTGGGCGACCACTACCGTTCCCGGCATCAACCAGATCGTCATTTACCTGGTTGCCATCATCGTGCTTCTGACCCGTCCGCGCGGGCTCATGGGCCGCAAAGGCGTGATGGAGGATTAAGATCATGCTCGGTCTCAACACCAGGGACGCGTCCCTCTTTGTCATCGTCGTCATTCTGGCTCTGACGGCTCCCTTCCTGCTGAACCCGTTTCCGGCGGAAAGCTCGCTCGCGCAGTTCAACGCCGGATACCCGGACCTGATGCAGCGTTTCGCGATCTACGGGATCTTCGCGATCGGCTTCAACATCCTGTTCGGCCTGACGGGCTACCTCTCCTTCGGCCATGCCGCCTTTCTGGGCGTCGGCTCCTATGCCGCGGTCTGGATGTTCAAGCTTCTCAACTACAACATCCTTCCGGCCGTGATTCTGTCGGTGATCGTCGGCGGTCTCTTCGCCCTGCTCATCGGCTACATTTCACTGCGTCGTTCAGGCATCTATTTCTCTATCCTGACGCTCGCCTTCGCGCAGATGTCGTTCGCTCTGGCCTATTCGGTTCTCACGCCGATCACCAATGGCGAGACCGGGTTGCAGGTCTATACGGACGACCCTCAGTATCTCCAGTCAGCCGACGCGCCCAGCATTCCGCATCTGTTCGGAGTGACGATGCGCTCCACCCAGGATATCGACTTCGGTGCATGGAGCTTCTCCTTCAACGCCGGCTACTATGTCTGCGCGGTGATGATGATCGTCATGTTCTACTTGTCGATCCGCATTTTCCGGTCGCCCTTCGGCATGATGCTGCGTGCAATCAAGACCAACCAGACCCGGATGAACTATACGGGCCTGAATCCGCGGCCCTACACGCTGGCGGCTTTCGTGATCTCCGGCATGTATGCCGGTCTTGCGGGAGGTCTTCTCGCCGCGATGGACCCGCTGGCGGGCGCAGAGCGCATGCAGTGGACCGCCTCGGGCGAGGTCGTTCTCATGACGATCCTCGGCGGCGCCGGTACGCTTCTCGGTCCGGTCCTCGGCGCGGGCTTCATCAAATATTTCGAAAACATCTTCTCGAAGATCAACGAGAACGTGCTGCATCAGTGGTTCGCGTTCCTGCCCGACGGCCTCGAGGATTTTCTGGTGACCATCCTATACCCATTCGTCGGCAAGGGATGGCACCTCACGCTGGGCCTCTTGTTCATGCTGGTCGTGATCTTCCTGCCCGGCGGCCTCATGGAGGGCGGACAGCGTATCGGACGGATCTTCCGCAAGCGCGAGAAGAAGCCAGAGGTCCGCGCGAAGGATCCGGAACATCACCCCAAACCGTCGCCGCATGTGGCCTGATTTCCGGAGAAACGCATCATGGGTATTCTAGAAGTCACAAACGTCAACAAGCGGTTCGGAGGCCTTCAAGCCCTCAGCAACGTCAATCTCGACATTCCCGCCGGCACCGTCCACGCGATCATCGGCCCCAACGGAGCAGGCAAGTCGACACTGCTCAACTGCCTCGTGGGCAAGCTGATCCCCGACACGGGCACGGTAATGTTCGACGGTCAGTCGGTGCTTGGCCGCAAGCCCTACGAGATCAACCAGATGGGGATCAGCCGCGTCTTCCAGACGCCGGAAATCTTCGGCGATCTCTCGGTCATGGAAAACATGCTGATCCCTTGCTTCGCCAAGCGCGACGGCGTGTTCCGGATGCATTCGATCGAATCCATCGCCAATGAGCACGAGATCGTCGAGCGCGCCGAGCACATGCTCGAGGAAGTGAACATGGCCGACAAGAAGGACATGATTGCATCCTCCATGTCACGCGGCGACAAGCGCCGTCTCGAAATGGCGATGTGCCTGGTACAGGAGCCGAAGCTTCTTCTCCTCGACGAACCGACCGCCGGCATGGCGCGCGCGGACACGAACAACACGATCGGCCTGCTGAAGGAAATCCACGAAAAGCGGGACATCACGATGGTGATCATCGAGCACGACATGCATGTCGTTTTCTCGCTGGCCAAGCGGATTACCGTGCTGGCGCAGGGGAGCCCGCTGGTCGAGGATCTGCCCGAGAACATCAAGGGCCATCCGAAAGTCAAAGAAGCCTATCTGGGAGAGGCCGCATGAGCCAGCTCGATCTCGACAAGGGCGCCGAGAAAACCGCACGCCCTGACTTCTCCAAATACGCCAACCATGCCGCGACCGCGCCAGCCTATTTCTCGGTCAATGACGTGCATGCCTATTATGGCGAGAGCTATATCGTGCAGGGCGTCTCCTTCATCGTGCATGAGGGCGAAATCCTGGCGCTTCTCGGCCGTAACGGCGCGGGCAAGACCTCTACGCTTCGCGCGCTCGCAAGAACGGGCTCGCCGGAAGTCACATATGGCGAGATCTGGCTTGATCACCAACCGCTACACAAGATGAGCTCCCACCAGGCGGCCCGCGCGGGCCTTGCACTGGTGCCTGAAGATCGCCGCATCATTCCGGGCTTGACCGTCGAGGAGAACCTGCAGCTGGCCCAGATCGCCAAACCGGTCGGCTGGTCCCTCGAGCGTATCTACCAGCTCTTCCCGCGCCTCGGAGAGCGCCGCACCCAGGAAGGCGTGACACTCTCCGGCGGCGAGCAGCAGATGCTGGCGATCGCACGCGCGCTGGCCCGCGACATCAAGGTTCTGCTCCTCGACGAACCCTATGAGGGCCTCGCGCCGGTGATCGTCGACGAGATCGAGAAGACGTTGAACGTGATCAAGCAGCAGGGCATCACGACAATCCTGGTCGAGCAGAACGCGGTGCGCGCCCTGCAGCTCGCCGACCGCGCGGTGATCCTCGATACGGGCGAAGTGGTGTTCGACGGCACGGCGCAGGAAGTGCTCGACAACGAGCAATTGCGCCACGACTACCTGGCAATCTGACCGCCACCCATATTCCTGCCGGAAGGCCCGCCTTGCGCGGGCCTTTTGCATTTTCGGCGTCGCAGTCGCCATGCGCCCGCTCGTCGTGCTACCCAGTTGCACCCAGCGCGCCTTGGTGCTTTTGTCGGCGGCAAAGGGAGGGACGCGCATGGTCCATATCGTTGGCTGGGGGCATACCCCTTTCGGCAAACTCGGCGACATGTCGCTGGAAGATCTCATCCGCGAGGCCGGACGCGAGGCGCTGGCGCATGCCGCCATCGCGGCGGAGGATATCGACGGGATCTGGCTCGGCCATTTCAACGGCGGCATGGTGGCTGACGGTTTTCCGTCGTCGCTGGCGTTGTCGATCGATCCGGCGCTGCGATTCTGCCCGGCGACCCGGCTGGAAAATGCATGCGCCTCCGGGTCGGCCGCTGTCTTCGCGGCGCGCAACGCCATTCTCGCCGGCGAAGCGCGGATCGCGCTGGTGATCGGCGTCGAGAAGATGACGCATCTGCCGACCTCCGAGGTCGCCACGGCGCTTGGCCATGCTTCCTACCAGAAGGAGGAAGCCGGCATGTCGTTTCCGCAGGTGTTCGCGGAGTTCGCGAAGGTCTACTACGCCCGCTATGGCGACGCGACAGAGGCGCTGGCGATGATCGCCTCGAAAAACCACACCAACGGCGCAAAGAATCCGCTCGCACAGCTGCGCAAGCCGCTCGATGTGGAATTCTGCGCGACCGAAAGCGAACGCAATCCGGTGATCGCGCCGCCGCTCAAGAAGACCGACTGTTCGCTCGTCTCCGACGGCGCCGCAGCGATCGTGCTGGTCGCCGACGATCTCGTACCGTCGATGCCTCGGGCCGTGAAGATGCGCGCCGCAGAGCAGGTCAACGACTTCCTGGCGATGTCGGCGCGCGATGTGCTCGCCTTCGAGGGACCGCGCGAGGCCATGCGGCGCGCGATGCGCGCGGCGGGGGTCGAATTGCAGGATCTCGACGTCGCGGAAGTGCATGATTGTTTCACCATCGCGGAACTGCTGATCTACGAAGCGATGGGGCTCGCGGAGCCTGGCAAGGGCATCGAGGCCCTGAAGAACGGCACGGTCTATCCCGGCGGCTCATTGCCCGTGAACCTGTCCGGCGGGCTGAAGGCGAAAGGCCACCCAGTCGGCGCGACCGGCGTATCGATGCATGTGTTGGTTTCGCGCCAGGTCACCGGTGATGCCGGCGAAATGCAGGCGCCGGGGGCGGAGACCGGCCTCGTCTTCAATATGGGCGGGTCGGGCGTCGCCAACTACTGTTCGATCCTCGAAGCGGTCCGGACCTGATGAAGCGCTGACCCGCGCGCCAGCGCCCCAGGCCGGCGCGCACCGCCGTCACGCCTGCCAGCCGACTCGAACCCGCGGAGCGGGAGAGAAATCGAAAGGCTGATAACTGAGGAAATGGCGCACCTAGAAGGAGAAAGTTCGAACTTTCTCTTCGATGCGCTGGATGAGTGGGAACGCCATCTCGCACAGCTAGACCCAAAGGGTCTGCGGTGCGGCGATGACCCGTTTAAGCCGAAAATATAACGCCTTAGCCGTAGGCACGGCAGCGGAGAAGCAATACCCGCCACCCTTTTCAATGCGTTTCACGCATGAGGAACGGGCGTGGCTGGACGCTGAACGGGGCAACATGCCCCTTAGCGTCCATATCCGCGAACGGCTGTTCGGCGATCAGGTCAGCCCGCGCAAGAAGAGCGGCAACAGTCCGGTGAAAGATACCGAAGCCTTGGGACGTGTCCTCGGGGCTTTGGGTCAATCCCGGCTGTCCTCCAACCTCAACCAGCTCGCTAAGGCGGTGAACACCGGCTCGTTGCCGGTCACGCCGGAAACCGAAGCCGATATCAAGGAAGCCTGCCGCGAGGTCTCTGCCTTGCGGGCTGAGCTTCTGCGCGCGCTCGGCAAGTCGCCGGGGGACGGGCCATGATCCTTAAAGCCAACGAACGCGGCAGCGGTTCGCAGCTCGCGCAGTACCTGCTGGCGATGCGCGACAATGATCATGTGGAGTTGCATGATGTGCGCGGATTCGCCAGCGATGACCTTCCCGGCGCATTCAGCGAGGCCGATGCTATCGCCCGTGGCACGCGCTGCGAGAAGCACCTCTTCTCAATGAGCCTGAACCCGCCCGAAGGGGCGGATGTCAGCGTTGAAGCATTCGAGCAAGCTATCGACGAGATCGAGCGCAAGCTCGGTCTGGAGAATCAGCCGCGCGCTATCGTCTTCCACGAAAAGGACGGGCGGCGGCACGCCCATGCCGTCTGGTCGCGGATCGATAGCGAGCGGATGCGGGCAATCAATATGCCGCATTACAAGGTGAAGCTCCGGGACGTGTCCCGGAAGCTCTATCTTGAACATGGTTGGGACATGCCGCGCGGTTTGCAGGACCGCAGCCTGCGCGATCCGCTAAATTTCACGCGCAAAGAATGGCAACAGGCTAAACGCGCCGGACTCGATCCGCGTGAACTGAAAGCCGTTCTCCAGCAATGCTGGAAAACATCCGATAACAAGGCGTCTCTTGAGCAAGCACTCAAAGAACGCGGCTTCTGGCTCGCCAAGGGTGACAGGCGCGGGTTTGTCGCCGTCGATTATCGCGGCGAGGTCTATTCGCTCTCCCGCTACGCGGCGGCAAAGAGCAAAGACCTTGAAGCAAGGCTTGGCGATCCGACAGCCCTGCGCTCGGTCGATGAGGTCAAGGCGGAAATCGCAGGCCGCCTTACCCGGAAACTCGAAGCCTTCATCAAGGATTCCGAGCGCGACGCCAAACAGCGGCTCGCGGTCACGGCATTTCGCAAAACGGAGATGGTCGCCCGGCACCAGGACGAGCGCCAAAAACTATGGGCTGCCCATGACAAGCGTTGGCAGGCCGAAACTAGGCTGCGGGCTGAGCGGTTGCCGAAGGGATTTTCCGGCATCTGGCACCGGCTGACCGGTGAGTACGGGAAGATCAAAGCGCAAAATGAGCGTGAAGCGCTCGATGCCTATCGTCGTGATCGCGAGGAAAAGGATGCGGTCGTCTTTAGGCAGCTTGAAGAGCGTCAAACCCTGCAACGCGATATCAAGGCGCAGCGCTCCATCGCGAGCGATGAACTGATGCGCCTGCGCGAAGATGTTGCAAACTACAGCGGCGTTGAGCGCCATGAGCGCGAGGATCGTCGCAACCGCGAACGTGAAAGAGACTCGGAAGCGCGCAGACACCTGCGGCGGCAGCGCACCCGCCGTACGCGCGGCTTCGAACCCTGAGAAGGAATGACGTTTGTTGCTTTGCTATGTCGAACTACTGCACCTTCTCCAGAATCCAGTCCGCTAAACCCGCTTTCACTGCCATTTCCGCCACCTTCGGCCCCGTCCACACAAAGATGTCGGGGTCGTCGTTTTGCAGCTTCCCCTTTGCAGTATGGCAGACAAAGAACATTTGCTTGAAGCCCACATCACGGGCGAAGCTTTCGACATATTCGTCAAGCGTCTTCTGATTGGCTTGCGCCTTGACCTGCGCAAATGAACGCTCGCCAGTCACCGGGTTCTCCAGCTCGAACTCGATTAGTTTCTGGCTACCGCCGACGCGGGACACGCGCGGCCAGCCCGAACGCTGAAATATCAGGTCGATCAGAGTCTCGAAGTCTTTCCAATAGAGGCGATCAATGACCCTCTCCAAGCTGACTATCAGCGCTTCGCGCGCCGCCATAGCTTCTTCAACACGCGGATCAACCTCTCCATTGATAATACGTAGAACGGCGTCCGCGTGCTCGATCTGACAAATCGTGCCGCGAAAACCCGACACGACTTTGGTGACATAGCCGGGCAGTTTTCGCATCAACAGCGGCAATCCATCGATATTGGTATTGCGCCACTGCTCTACGCATGGGCGAAAACGTGACGGCCCGTGCAAGTCGTCAGATATTTCGCGCCAGTCTTTCTCAAGACACATGGTTATTTCCGGGCGCGCAAAGGTCCACCACAGGGAGCCGTCAACGAATGTGATCCAGAGACATGTCTCTGGCTCTTCGTAAAAATCCCTGACCTGTCGCGCATGGTTGCTCGCGACAAAGGGTTTGTGCCCGGCGTTTCGGTAAAGGCGGGATATGGCTTCCCAATCACCTGCGACACAATCTTCGTGCGGAGCTTCGTGGTAGCCGAGGTAGAGCCGCCCCTCGCGCAGCGCCGATTGCTCAAATCTCCCGCCTGCGCCGAGCTTGATATACCGTACAGAAGTTGCCGATATCTTGTTCTTATTGTTCATGCGCCAATTTTCCAAATAATATAGATTTTCTGATTTCATATCCTAACAAGACACAGCCAAAGACGCGATTTATATCGAAATAACATCTTTATAGATCATTTCTCATGTCACTCGATATACTTGGCTGGGTCGAATGAAGGGGCGCTATGCGCGCCCCTCGCTCTCGGCTTGCGGTGCATCTTCGAGCGGTGCCCGCAGGACGATCCTGCCATTGATGGGGCAAGTCTCCAACTGAAGCGTATAGCCCTTTCCGTCCTTGTGCGCCCAGGCAGCGCCGACCTTGTTCCAGAAAGATTTCTCGCCTTTCTGTGTGACGTGCCATGCCAAGAAGTCGGGTGCGTTGTGGTTTTGGGTGTTGGTGTTTTCGCGTGCCATGATCTCATCTCCTTTGTTTGGGGTGGCTTGCTAACGCCCTCCCGTCGGGCCGGAGGCAAAGGCTCTGGATTCATGGTCAACACGGCTGGCGCAGCCAGGTGGTGCGGGCAGGCCATTGAAGACGGCAGCCGCATTCGGCCAGGGTTCCGGGTGTCCTCATGCAAGCCCTCCCCAACAAAGAATGAGCTCGGCGCGGGTCAGAAAAATCACCGGCTGACCAAGACCATCCGCATCAGGTCGATACCGCCGCAAGCCGCCAGATTTCTTTCGAGGACCATTCGCATCTGGAACAGGCATGCGCGCTGCGCGCACGCGGAGACGGAAGGCAAACGCAGTTGAAGCTGCCTTCGATCAATCCGCGATCAATCCCGCAGGACACTTCAAGATCGCCGCCGCAAACCGGGACGGCGTTTCGAGCGCATCCCCTATTCGCTTCTCAAGTCAGCCCGAACCATCAGCGCCTTCATGGGCCGATGATGATGTGAGCCGGGGCCGAAAGGCCCTGAGTGGTTCGGGGCCTCCTTGAAACAAAGGAGGATGCGATGAAACTTGTCACACGCTTTGAAGCGGCAACCTTGAGCACCGGCGAATTGCACGGCCTGCTCAAAGAGGCTTTCACTGCCTTTGCGACCGCCCCGCGCGGCTCGCAGGAGCGCCGCGATGCGCTGGCTTCGATCCAGAACATCGAAAGCGAACTGGCGATCCGTCCGCC
>CEQG01142565.1_pt1 | contig 25580 bp, 19 predicted proteins | sample 350301 | NCBI WGS metagenome assembly CEQG01 (sample SAMEA2621242, study PRJEB7988) | marine metagenome | isolation source: saline water (ENVO:00002010), including | reverse complement strand
GGTTCCAGGGGGCGGTTGGAAACGATTGGCCGTTGGTCCTGGTGCTAAACCTCCGATATCGACAAAATTTGGAGTTTCTGGTTCAGTGCCGATTCCCAATGAGCTCCTTGAAACACTTATTGCTTATTCAATGAGTACGAGACGGCTAAAGCGCCAAGTCTTCTCAACTCAAGAAGACCAGGACCTTCTATTTCTTACACGCTATGGAAATTCGTATAACGGAGATAGTAGCCGAGCGATTAATGTGGAAATGTCTCGTCTCCGAGCGGCGGGTAAAAAAGCGGGGCTACATGTGCTTCGCGGCTTCCACTTCCATCGCACTAGAGCTACTTTTGCCACTGAGTTAATGCGCGTAGCGCTAGAGTTTATGCCTGTTGGTGATGCCATTCAGTTTGTTAGAGAGGCATGTCTGCACAGAGATGAAGCTACAACAATGAAATATATTAAGTTTATAGGGGCAAACAAAGCAATGGCAGATGCTGCCGACGCATTTTCGGAAGCCTTCATGGGATTGGCTAGAGGACGTGATAATGTATGAATTAAGTCTAACTTTCCCAGACATGAGTCTAGGTACGCATCAGATTCCCTGGAATCTCAATATATTGCTTCATAACGGTGCTGCATGTATACCAAGAAAAAAAGCTATGGAAATAATAAATAATTCTTCATCTGAGAATATTGATGCTATTCGCATACCAGCTGTATGTGCATTCCATGAAGCTATTTCTAGCATGATCAAACAGGGACGTTCTCGCGCTCTTATTGAGTCTAGTTTGGAGGTGCTTTGGAGATTTTATTCATGGGCAGAAACCAACTCACTAAGCATGTCTCAGGAAGACGTGGTAGTTAATTTCAAGAGATGGTCAGAACACCAATTATATAGATCGAAAGTTACAAAGGAGGTGTCTGAAATATACGCTTACAGGCAGACTTCGAAGTTAGCTAATCTTATAGCAAGAGCCTTAAAGCTACCAGGCTCAAAGCCTGGTGGCGCACTTTTGATGCAAACAAGAATCAGAAAACCGAGCTCAAAAAAGCGCGTAATGACAAGCAGTGCGGACAAGCAAAACCTCAGCAATACATTTGAGTTTGGTCATTGCTTGCGTTCGATTTGTGACGCTTTGGATATTCCGACAGTTAGAGGACGACTACCAATCCGGATAGCGTTGCAAAACGGCAAAACCTTAGTGGTGGCTGGAAGTCTTCTCAATACGGAGTTGGATTTAGAATCTATTGAGTGTAAATCGGTAAGAAAAAATGCCGAAAGGGCCAGAGCGCCATTGGCAGCAAACGAGAGCATTTTCGCTCGACATAAAAGGTCAGGGATACTGAATTTACGGATAGAATCAGAACTTTTGATATTCATCGCCCAAACTGGGATGAATCTGACTCAGGCATCTTCTCTTGAGAGAGAATCTTATCGATGGAAATCTAACGGAGATGATCTTGAGGTTTTCCGCGTATATAAAGGGCGGCGTAGCGGAGAAGCAATTTTTCGCTGTTATCGCTCTTATAAAGAACATCTCCAACGGTATTTTAAATGGCTTCGCGATATTGGGTTTACAGAACACGACAAAAGATTATTTCCTTTACAAAGTCGAGGCATGATTCGCGCAAAAGAGTCAAAAGTTAGATTTTACACATTGAAAGACTCTTTTAAGAAAATCAACATTTCATTTTTGGGGCCCCAGGAGATTCGGAAAACTAGGGTGAATTGGTTATTAAGGCGAAATAACAACCTCGAACTAACGGCGGAGCAAATGGCCCATGACAAGGAAGTACTTTTACGTGATTATCACAGGCCTCACCATCAGCTAGCAGCATCAGAAATAGTCAGGTTTCACGGCTCAACAGATCCTTTCTATAAACCGCCAGGTCCTGGATTGTGCGTCGACAAAGGTCGTTCCGAAGAATTACTCTATAGTATGCCCAAAGATGCACCAAAACCAGATTGCATCAGCCCAGAAGGTTGTCTTTTTTGTACTAAGCATCGCGATGTTATGACCCAAGATTATTGCTGGAAGCTTTCCTCGCACGCAAAGATAAAGAGCTTAGAAACCAATCTCTACAAACCATCAGAAAGACAAGAACTTCATCCAGCGTATCGGGTAATTGATAGAATAAACGAAAAGCTTGAAACTATTGCTTCTGGAAGCGAGATACGAGCCATGTGGGTAAGCGAAGCTCGAGATCTAATTCGTGCTGGCAGATATCATCCTTATTGGCGTGGCCATATAGAATTGATGGAGATAATTGCATGAATCTGGCTTACTTCCCAGGGTTGCAGATTGATACTGCCTACACAAAATCAGATGCTTTGAATTTTAAGCCTGAAAGCTGGCCCCCTGCCCCTGACTTCCCCGTTGTAATAGACGCCTATGGCGATATTGTTTCTCGATACGGTGACGTGAGATGGGATCTTTCTGCTTGGGCGGGCCACACTCTCACTATCTATTTTGGGGATGGGCCTGGACAGGGAAAAAAAGTAAGCCCGGCAAATGCGGAGTTATTGCGTAAGATTGTAGCCTGGTGGCTCTGGGGGGAGGCGGCTATACGGTCTCCTAAAGCATTAGTATATAAGTTTGAGACGATAAAACCGCTCTTTGTAGCATGCACTGATGCCGGAATTCTGGCTACCGAGCTCTATAGGTTTCCTAAGATTATTGAGAACCTCGGCAGATATTATAAGCAACGTTCAAATCGCCTAATTGAATGTCTTCATTCATTATTTATCTCAAGAGACGTTTTGGGGTTCTCTGTAATCGATGAAAGTGGAATAAAGTTACTTAGTAGTGTTTTAACAACTACCGATTCAACTCAGACTGCATATATACCAGTTAGGATATGGAGTTATCAAATATCAAGACTTAAAGAATGTTTAGATGACTTTTTGTTACACCAACAAAAGATAGAAGCCTGTTTTGAATTTTGTTTATCGGCTTATGCCAGAAATGCAGGCGGTGACTTATCCAATGCATTCGGTGGCTTGAGGAGTGATGCCCCTTTTCGGAAATCGCGAGGGCTGGGCGACAGTAGGTCTGGTAAAGTATTTTATGGTTCCTTTCAAGAAACTGCTGAAGAATATGAAATATCTGATTTATTAAGTCGTTGGGTATTGTTTAACGATTCTACAGGGATAAGAGCTATATCCACATACTTAACTATGATTAGTAATGTTGGATTAGCATATATATTGAACTTCTCTCTTATGCGAGTAGAAGAGGGATCAAGGTTACGAGCAAATTGCTATGAGATAGAGCCTAATCAGCTGGGCGATGAAATTCACACGCTCAAAGGCGTAACAACCAAAACTATTGAAGATAATGATGCTCGGTGGATTGTTTCACCTACTACGGAAATTGCTGTAAAAGCGATGAGAGCTGTGGCAAAGCTAAGGCTGAAAGCTGCAAAACATAACCCGCATTTAAGACTGACTAAAGATGACATTGAAAACCCACTGTTACAATCATTAGCGCATGAACCTTGGAGCCCAAAAGCCCCGCGCTCTAAGTCAATAAAAGCCTTCAAAAAAATCCGTTCATATGGAGATGTTTGGAATATGTGGCCGAAGCTCTTTAATGAAAGTAAGCTGAGGATTACAGAAGCCGATGTCGAATTGGCAAACAGGATGACATTTGGTCTTGATCCTGAAAAGTACTCAGTGGGCAAAATTTGGCCTCTATCGTGGCATCAGTTGCGTCGTACTGGAGCTGTAAACATGCTTGCAAGTGGATTAGTAACGGAAGCATCTCTTCAATATCAGTTGAAACATGCCTCTCGCGCTATGAGCCAATACTATGGAAAGAACTTCTACCGTCTCAAAGAACCTTTGAATGCTTCTGCACGCGACTATTACTTGCGTGAAATGTATCAATCAATGGTTAGGGAGTTTAAAGCTCTCCAATCTGATCAGCATTTCTCGCCCTTTGGAAAGGCGTACACACATCAAATAATCAATGAAATATCCGAGAAAGACCACGTTCAGTTACTCAAAGCCGCGAAAAAGGGGCAACTCAGTTATCGCCAAACATTTCTCGGTGGCTGCGCAAATTCAGGACCGCCCTGTCCACTAGGTGGAATTAGTAATATCAGTTCCTGTATGGGGTATGGCAATAATAAACCTTGCGCCTCAGTTTTGTTAGATAAGGCCAAGTTGCCAATGATTAAGCAACTTAAAAATGTGTTAAACACTCAGCTTATAGAGGCTTCACCTAGCTCCCCTTTGTATGAGTCTTTAAAATCACAATTGGAATCAGCAGAGCGTGCAATCTATGCAATCGAAAATAAGTAAAACAAGAAAGGTTAGTAAGGCTGAATTGAAATTTAGGGAAGCGTTTGAACGTTTAAAAGCTGGAAAGCCTAACATCATGCCAAAAGGTACACCAATGAGTCAGAATAATGTTGCTAGAGAGGCGGGGGTAGATCCCTCCGCACTACGGCGAGCTAGATTTCCGGAACTGGTCTCGGATATTCAAGCCTGGATTGAAGTCCAAAAAGATGAGGCTCCGCAGGTCACTAAAAGACAGATGATGCTTTCGCGCAGGTCACGAAACCGCGAACTACGTGAAAAGATCCAATCATTGAAAGAGCAGCGAGACAAGGCTTTGGGGCTGTTATTAGATGCCCAAACTCGCTTAGTAGAATTGACCCTTGAAAACCAAAGGCTACGAGCTCAGCAGCCTTTAAGTGACGTCCATTACATATCTGGTTCCAAAAAAACTTAATGGTGAAAGTTTACAAGCTGAGAAGTCAATAAACTCAGCAGGCAACTAGTTCAACTTCCATCTTGAATCTACAGTGCGCCAGTAACTTAATCGAACTTTATAAGATCCAATTGTATTCATATGTTGAACCTTTCTTTAGCGATTTACTGATTGCAACATGCGAAAGTATGTGTGGAATGATCAGAATAAAATTAAGTACAGAGATTTTATCTTACTTTAGTTTTTTGGTCTCGAAGTAATATTTTTATAGCTGTAGCTAGTATCTCGCGTTCATGAGTGACTACTTGGAGTTCGTTTTCCAGTCTAGCAGCGATGAATTTATCTTTGTTGGTCCTCGAACTGATTCGCTCATTTTTTAGCCAGTTGTATATGGTGCTTCTTGATATGTCCAATTCTATTGCAACTTCCGAAGGACTTCTTCCTAGATGAAGAACATTTTTCAACGCTAGATCTTTCAATGAGTCAGGGTATCTATTATTCAAAGCCATCTCCGATACGGAACTTAGTATTCCTAAGTATACAGTGTTTGATTAAACTTAGAGAATCTAAGTACTATTGGTAAAGATTATGAAGGCCACTTGCAAGCTTCACCTAACCCGATTCCTTCTCGCCTTAGGCATGCGAGAAAGTTACAAGGAATTTCACAGAAAGAACTCGGTAAACGGATTGGTTTGGATGAGAGTTCCGCTAGTAGCCGAATGAACCACTATGAGAAAGGCAGACATGTGCCTGATATTCAGACCCTAAAAAAAATAGCAGATGAACTAAAGGTTCCCCTTGCTTACTTTTTTTGTGAGTCAGAACTTTCAGCAGAACTTAGTTGCTTAATTGCTAATTTGAGTGACGAGGAAAAAGTAAAATTGTTAAATTCATTAAAAAAGAAGCAGCTTTAGTTCTTGGCTAGAGCTATATTGATGGACCCCTTCAGTAGGTTTCGAAGTGTTCGAAATTTCAAATAAATTCTAAAAAATTCTTTTGTTAGTTGTAAGGCCTGAGCTTATTTATCCATTTTTTCTGTAGTGAATTTTTACCGAAAAAATCCAAATCTTAGAAGATATCGGAATTCATGGAGGGAACAGCAATAGGTTTATCGTAAAGCGATCGATTATTCATGAACCTACCAGAGCTACTCCAATAAATGTATTTAAATCTAATTTAAGCTTTTAAAATCCATTCATTTCCGCTTTGGTTTCAAAGGGCTCTAAACAATGCAAAATTACGACAACATTGCTCATTGAGTTACAACCTTGTACTATTTCGACACGCTAATGTAACTTTTATAGAGTGCAGAATACTCATATGACTGAGCAAATAATGACCGTCAAGGATGTCGCGTCGTATCTCAAGCTCAACGAGCGAACAGTTTACCGTATGGCAACGTCATCGAAGATACCAGCTTTTAAAGTTGGTACATCTTGGCGCTTCAAGCGCGAAGACATCGAATCGTGGATAGAAGAACAAAGGAATGATAAACAATAATGGAAATTAAGAACGGTATTAAATAGCAAAACCAGGCGGCCACGTTTGACAGCGAACTAAATAACACAACTTTTCTTGGCACAGTCATTCTGTTCTAACAAGTTTTTTGTCGGTACAGTTTTAATCCGCTGATTCACGAGTTAAAGCAGCAATACTCATTTTTGCTGAGTTCGTTTCGCTAGGTTTAAAAATTTTATTGTTCTTGTACCCGAAGTTCGCCAGCAATGTTTTGATACCAAAATGAATATCTGGAATAGCTTTTCAAAAATATCGCCAGAAATTCTGGCAGCGAATTGTAGAAGCAGGATACAGAGTAAAAGTGAGGAAAAACAGTGAAGAAGGTCATCCAGGAAATGGATAGTAAAAGCATGGACATCGTCGCCGAAAACATCGGCAAACTCAAAGAGCTTTTTCCTGATGCGATTGTAGAAGGCAAAGTAGACTTCGAAGCATTAAAGGGATTGCTCGGCAACTATGTTGAAAGCCGCGAGGAGCGTTATAGCTTCACTTGGAATGGCAAAAGCAAAGCCCGAATGTTAGCACAGAGTTCAAGCACAGCTACACTGCGGCCCTGCAAAGAAGAATCTGTTGATTGGGACACTACCAAAAACCTCCTAATCGAAGGCGATAACTTAGAAGTGCTCAAGCTTTTACAGAAGAGTTACCATAAAAAAGTCAAAATGATCTATATCGACCCTCCATATAATACGGGTAAAGACTTTGTTTATAAGGATAATTTTAAGGACAATATTGCCAACTACAAAGAGATTACTGGTCAAGTCGATGGAGAGGGGCGAAATCTATCCAGTAACCCAGAAACCAACGGCCGATTTCATACGGATTGGCTAAATATGATGTACCCACGCCTTAAGCTCGCAAGAAACTTATTGCAAGACGATGGTGTGGTGATGGTTAGTATAGATGATGCTGAGTTTGCAAATTTAAAAGAGCTCTGCTGTGAAATATTTGGAGAAGAGAATTTTGTTGCCACCCTAATATGGGAAAAAGGGCGAAAAAATGATGCAAAGTTAATTTCTGTCGGCCACGAATATATTCTTGTCTTTGCGAAGAAAAAGTCCTTCTTGCAGCAGAGAAACGTAAGATGGAGAGAGACGAAGCCAGGCGCAAAAGAGATTCTTGACGAATATTTGCGGCTTAGGAAGCTTTTTAAGGATGATAATTTAGCTGTAGAGAAAGGGATTAGGGAGTTCTACGCATCGCTTCCTGCAAAACACCCTTCAAAAAAACACGTCCGGTATAATAAGGTCGATGATAATGGGGTTTGGAGAGACGACAACATGTCTTGGCCTGGCGGTGGAGGGCCAACATATGACGTAATTCATCCGGACACTGGTATTGCTTGTGCGGTTCCTGAGGGCGGATGGCGTTACGGAACAATTGAAAAAATGGAGGAAATGATTCGAATAGGCAAAGTTGTATTTAGGGACGATCATACCGAACCACCGATTCGTAAAACCTATCTTGTAGAAGTCGATAATGTTGATACTCAAGATGATGAGGACGCAGTTGACGATGATAACGAAGACTTGCCTATTCAAGTAGCTGGAAGCTATTTCTACAGGAGTGCGTTGCAAGCCAGTAATGAATTAGTTCAACTCTTTGGTAAGAAAGTATTCAATAATCCAAAAGATAGAGAAGTTCTTGCGCGATGGATTGGTTACGTTGGAACCAAAGATGACGATATTGTTATCGATTTCTTTGCAGGCTCAGGCACTACAGGTCACGCAGTGTTGGACCTTAATTTATCCAATGACTCTTCAATTCGCTATATTTTAGTCCAGTTACCAGAAACTATTCTTCCTAAGTCGAAGGGAGCTAAGCCTGCAATATCTTTCCTAAAAGACCTCGGCCGCCCATGTGTTGTTTCAGAGTTAACCAAGGAACGTTTGAGAAGAGTTGCTAACAACATAAGAGAACAAAATCCAAGTTATAGAGGTGATCTAGGCTTTAAGGTATTCAAACTCGATTCTACCAATATCAAACCGTGGGAATTGGATTTTGATTTCACAGAGCGGGATTTAGAAGATCAGATATCAAATATCAAAAACGGGCGCGAAGAAGTGGACGTGCTCTACGAGATACTTTTGAAATACGGTCTGGACTTAACATTACCAGTCACCGAACATCTCATTGAAGGGAAAAGAGTTTTTAATATAGGCAAGGGAGAGCTTATTGTATGCCTTTCTGACGATATCACTCTCGATGCGGTGATAGGTATCGCTAATCTTAAAGATGAACTGAATCCTAAAGTCATGCGTGTAGTATTTAAAGATGCTGGATTTGAAGACGATGTGGTGAAAACAAACGCATTACAGATTCTTAAGCAGGCAGGAATTAAAGAAGTAAGGAGTTTGTAGTATGGGCATGGAAATTCAATTCGATGATGATCTCGATTATCAGCTTCAAGCGATTGATTCGGTAACTGGTGTGTTTGCAGGACAAGAAATCTGCAAGACTAATTTTACTGTTGCTCCGCTGCAATCCTGGGAGCAAGGAACACTATTTAACGATACTAAGAGTGATAACTTGGGTATAGGTAATGACTTACGACTGATGGATGAAGATATCCATGCCAATATCCGTAAAATACAGTTAAAAAACGGCCTTGCTCCGTCAGAATCTTTTGACTCCAAAGATGGTATTCACTTAACGGTGGAAATGGAAACTGGAACGGGGAAAACTTACGTTTATCTTCGTACAATTTTCGAAATGAACAGGCTCTATGGCTTTACCAAATTTATTATAGTTGTGCCGTCGATAGCTATTAAAGAGGGGGTGCAGAAGTCCTTAGATATCACGTCTTCTCATTTTAAAAAGCTGTTCGAAAACGTGACATTTGACTACTTTACTTACGATTCAAGTAAACTTTCAGAAGTGCGCAATTTTGCAATAAGCCCTGATATTCAAATTATGGTGATTAATATCGATGCTTTCCGGAAAAGCTTTGCAGATCCTGAAAAAGAAAGCAAAGCCAACATCATCCACCGTGCACACGATCGCATGACAGGCGCTAAGCCGATTGAATTCATTCAGCAAACAAATCCAGTTGTAATTGTCGATGAGCCACAGAGCGTTGATACCACGGACAAGAGTAAAGAAGCAATAGGCTATCTTAACCCCATGTGCACTTTACGTTATTCTGCAACGCACGTTGAAAAGCATCACATGCTTTACAAGCTTGACTCAGTCGACGCTTATGCCCAGAGGTTGGTTAAGCAAATCGAAGTCGCAGGCATTGAAATGAAAGATGCCCACAACAAGGCATATATCAAACTAATCAGCGTCAAAAATGAGAACAGTCAAAATGTCGCAAAAATTGAAATCGATGCGCGCTTAAAGAATGGCAACATCAAACGTAAGACCGTTAAGGTAAAAAGTGGGGCTGATTTACTTGATGCCAAATATAGCGGAGGCCGCGATGTGTATGACGGCTACATTATTGATGACGTTTATTATGAAGAGGGAAATGAATATATTAGCTTTACTAGTAAGCCAGATATTCTGAAACTGGGCCAAGCACTTGGCGAAGTTGATCCAGATGAGTTTAAACGCCTACAGATTCGTAAAACCATAGAAGAGCATCTCGACAAGGAATTACGTCTGCGTCCCCAAGGCATTAAAGTGCTGAGCTTATTCTTTATTGACAAGGTTGCAAATTACCGCAAGTACGACAAGAAAGGAAAACCGCAACTAGGCAAATTTGCTCTAATGTTTGAAGAAGAATATGAACGCGCTATTCGTAAGCCGAAGTATAGTCGGTTATTTGAGGGAATTGATTTGGATGCAGCCTTGGAAGGTGTGCATAACGGCTATTTCTCTGTTGATAAGAAGAAAGATAGTTCAGGCAACGAGATGGTGAAAGATTCATCAGGTAAAACTGCCGCAGATGAAAGTGCCTATAACTTGATTATGAAAGATAAAGAGAAATTACTTAGCTTCGACTCGAAGCTTAAATTTATTTTCTCTCACTCGGCATTAAAAGAAGGATGGGATAATCCCAACGTATTCCAGATATGCACATTGAACGAAACTAGTTCAGTGATTAAAAAGCGTCAAGAGATTGGTCGCGGTTTGCGAATCTGTGTTAATCAAAAAGGCGAAAGAGTACATGGTTTTGAGGTAAATACCTTAACCGTTATGGCAAATGAATCTTATGAGCAGTTTGCAGAGGACTTACAGAAAGAAATTGAAAAAGAGGAAGGCATTAAGTTTGGTGTCGTAGAGAAACACTTGTTTGCTAATATAGTTGTTCCAGTAGACGAACAGAATTGTGAATATTTAGGTACAGAGGCTTCGACACAGCTTTGGAAACACTTACACAAAGAAGGCTATATCGACAGTAAAGGTAAGATTCAGGATGGCCTCAAAATTTCATTAAAGAATGGTAGCCTGCTTTTACCTGAAGAGTTTCAATCCCATGACGAAAAAATTATTTCAGTGTTGAAGAAGGTTTCAGGCAGTCTGAATATTAGAAATCGTGATGATAAAACTAACTTGTCCCTAAACAAAGCGGTATACCTTAGCCCCGATTTTCAGGCGCTATGGGACCGTATTAAATACAAAACTACGTTTCGCGTAGACTTCGACGTCAACACATTAATTGATAAGTGCGCCGAGGACATCAAGATCAATTTGCAGGTAGGCAAGGCACGTTTCACTTACCGCAAAGCGAAAACTGAAATTGATCGGGGGGGAGTAAATACCAAACAGGTTCAGCAAACAACCAGCGTTTATGAACCTCGAGCGTTTGAATTGCCAGATCTCATCACTTATTTGCAAAACGAAACTAACCTGATGCGCCGCACTATTGTAGCCATAATTAATAAGAGTGGTCGACTGGATTCCTTCAAGAACAATCCTCAAAAATTTATCGAGCAGGCCGCCAATATTATAAAAAGTCAGATGCGCTTGTTCATTGTCGAAGGTATCAAATATCAAAAAATAGGTAACGACGAGTTTTACGCTCAGGAGCTATTTCAACAGCATGAGTTGTTTGGCTACCTGAAAGACAACTTGGTTAAAGCCGAAAAATCAGTTTTTGACTATGTGATTTACGATTCAGATACCGAGTATGAATTTGCCTCAGCTTTCGAAGATAACGAGGATATTAAGCTATATACTAAACTTCCTGACTGGTTCAAAATCGATACTCCGTTAGGTGGTTATAATCCGGACTGGGCGGTACTAATTGAAAAGGATGGAGTAGACAAACTCTATTTTGTTGTGGAAACAAAGAGTACTCTGCTTTCAGCAAAACGTCGTCCAGAGGAAAACGCTAAAATAAAATGTGGTCACGCGCACTTTGAAGCTCTCGGTGATAATGTGAAATTTACAGTTTCAGATTCTATGGACGATTTTTCAAGCCAGTATGTTTGATTAAATAGCGCTCTTTTAATATTACTAATAATCTGAAAAGGAAGTCAGCATGAAACTTATATTAGACCTAGAAAATTGTTATGGAATTAATAAACTGGTGAAGGAATTAGACTTCACCAGGGATGGTGATGTTGGCGGCGTTTGTTCATTGTACGCACCCAATGGGACATTAAAAACATCACTGGCTAAGGCGTTGAAGGATATTGAAGAGTCCAAGGTTTCAAAGGACATTATCTTTCCTGAACGAGAAACAAAGCGACTTGTTAGCTTAGATGACCAACCTCTCGATACTAATCACATAATGGTTATTAATTCATACGACGAAAGTTATAGTTCTAAGCAAGTCTCCACTCTATTAGTAAACGAAGTCTTAAAACGTGACTATGACGAAGCTTTAAAAGAAGTCGATGATAAAAGAGCTCTATTAATAAAGGATTTGGCGAAGGTATCTGGAAAGCAGAATAAAGCTATTCCAGAACTTATCAGTGAAGCATTTGATCGTCCCGAAAAAGAATTCCTAGACCTTTTGACAGAGCTAAAGCATCAATGTACACAAGACTACTCTAGTCTCGCTGATTTTAAGTACGGCGACCTTTTCAATCCTAAGGTCTTGGATCTTGCCGCTAAAGACAGCTTTGATCAGGAGTTGACTGAATATGTTGTAACCTACGAAAAGCTAATTAACGAATCAACTGTTTTATCAAGGAATTTTAATCACCAGAAAGCTGGGACAGTTTCAAAAAGTCTCTCACATACCGGCTTTTTTGATGCATCTCATAGCGTAAATATTTCAATTAATGGTCAGAAGCAAGAAGTAACATCAAATGACCGATTAAATGAAATTTTACAGGAAGAACAAAATAAGATTTTTCAGAACCCAGAGCTAAAAGAAAAGTTCAGTAAGGTTGATAAAAAGCTATCAACAAAGGAGACTCAGGCATTTCGAGATTTTATTTCTGAACACCAAGAATTGTTGCCAGAGTATAAGGATGTAAAAAGTTTTAAGAAAAAGCTGTTCACTGGCTACCTCCAGTCATGTCATTCAAGTTGGGAAAGTCTTGTATCGACCTACAAGTCAAACCAAGAACGAGTTAAATACATTATCGATCAAGCGAAGCAACAGGAAACTATATGGAAGGGCGTTGTAGACATTTTCAATAAACGATTTTCTGTCCCATTTAAGCTTAGGGTAGATAATCAGGATGACGTCATTCTTAACGATGCTGCCCCATCTATTGAATTTGACTTTGATGATGGACGCGGAGAGATAAAGAAGGTTGAACACCATACTTTGCTAGACACGCTTAGCCAAGGCGAGAAACGCGCACTTTATATTCTAAATGTTTTATTTGAAATTGAGGCCAAAAAAAGCGCGGGCGCACCGGTGTTGATTGTGATAGACGATATTGCCGACTCTTTTGATTATAAAAATAAGTACGCTATTGTTGAGTATCTTCGTGACATCGCGCAAGTATCACATTTTTATCTTTTAATTCTTACACATAACTTCGATTTTCACAGAATTATAGGTGGCCGAATCATTGGAAGTAGAAGCGATGACGCACGCCGGAGACGAGTGTTGGCAACTAAAACGTCGACTGAAATAAAGCTTAATTCAGAAAAGTATCAAAATGATGTTTTCGTAGCTTGGAAAAGAGGTTTTCATCAAAATGAATCTTATATGCTTGCCAGCATTCCGTTTGTAAGAAACCTTGCTGAATATTGCGGGCATAAAACTCATTACTTAACACTTACATCATTGCTTCATCTAAAGACGAATAGTCAAAATATAACTGTCCAAAATCTGCAAGAGATATATCGTGTCGTACTTGTTGATAAGCCTGATTTAATTCTACCTGACCCCACAGTTCGTGTGATTGACAAGATAGTCCAAAAGGCCGACGAATTATCAAATATAGCTCTTGAGTCTCCAGAACTTGAGTCCAAAGTTATCGTTGCAATGGCTATCCGATTGAAAGCAGAAGAATTCATGATTGCACAGATTAATGATCAAGAATTCGTTGACGGTATAGAATCAAATCAAACGCGAGAGCTGTTTGATAAGTATATTGAAATATATTCTGAACAAGAAGAAAAAATACTCTTACTAGATCAGGTAAATCTAATGACCCCTGAGAACATACATTTGAATTCATTTATGTATGAACCGATTCTCGATATGTCAGCTCACCGTCTTTACAGCTTATATAACGAGGTGAAGCAACTCGGAAATTAATTGTAACGCCTTGAGCCAGAGGCCTGCTGCAAGATGGTAGAGCTTGACTGTGAAGTGGTGACAAAAATACTTAAATGTCACTACTTATAGAAGTCTTCTATGGACAATTTAGGAACCCATGTCTTGTTAGGAATGCTGGCCCTAGAAGATTGTCACTAGTATTTAATGTTACGGATATGTGGGCACCTGTGGTTTCCTTATGGCAGCTGAAGAGTATGTGCGTAATACTCAGGGTGGTGCGCTAATGCGCCCAGAAAACTCAAAGCACTTCCACAACCAAATGTTTAATGCCTATGACTTCGATCAGCATATGCTGCGAATTGGGGCTATGAACCTAATGTTGCATGGAGTGGAGCATCCAGTTGTTGAATATCGCGACAGCTTAAGCGATCAGGGTGACCAAAACATCAAAGACAAATTCACACTCATTTTGGCAAACCCACCATTTAAAGGCAGCGTGTCGTACGATGACTTAGCGCCAGACTTACTTACCGCTTTGGGTAAAACACCGAAGAAAGCTACAGCGAAAACAGAAACCGACGAAGAAGGTAACAAGAAAAAGAAAAAAGGCCCTTCCGAAAAAACAGAGCTACTTTTTCTAGCACTTATTCTTCGAATGCTTCAACCAGGTGGCCGTGCTGCGGTAGTAGTGCCTGACGGTGTGTTATTTGGCTCTACTAAGTCTCATAAAGAAATTCGTAAAACACTAGTTGAAGAACACAAACTTGAAGCAGTGGTGTCACTGCCTTCTGGGGTGTTCAAACCCTACGCGGGTGTGTCAACGGCTATTCTGTTTTTCACTAAAACCAATGATGGCGGCACCGATAATGTTTGGTTTTACGACATGCAGGCTGATGGTTTTTCTCTCGATGATAAACGTACGCCGCTTATCAAAGAACAAGCCTTAACAACCGAAGCTGATGCTATAGATTATAAAGCGGCTGAAGGTGAAAGCCTTGAGAAGGGCCAGGCACCTTCGGAGCTTGAGAACCATAAACTCAATAACATTCCAGATGTGCTGTTTCGTTGGCAGCATTTACAGAATGAAACTGGTCGTGAGAGTACAGAGCAGAGCTTTTTCGTACCGATATCTGATATTCAGTCAAATGACTATGATCTTTCCATTAATCGTTACAAAGAAGTGGTTTACGAAGAGGTTGAATATGAATCACCTCAGATCATTTTAGGAAGAATTAAGACTCTTCAGGCAGAAATGGAAAAAGGCATTGCTGATTTGGAGGCAATGTTTTGAGTTTCCGAGTGTATGCGTTGGATGAACTGGTTGATGTGAAGGGTGGAGGAACTCCATCCAAAAAGATTTCTAGTTACTGGAAAGGAAATATTCCTTGGGCAACTGTCAAAGACTTAAAGTCGAGAGAAATAAATCAGACAGAAGACTATATTTCTAGCGAAGGCGTTGTTCATTCTGCAACGAATATTATTCCCAGTGGAACGATAATTGTTCCGACGCGCATGGCTCTAGGAAAAGTGGCAATTGCGGGACTTGATTTAGCCATAAATCAGGATTTGAAGGCACTCATAATAAAGTCACCGCAAAGAGTGGATAAGAACTATTTGGCGAGGTTTTTAGAATCTCAAGCCCATAATATCGTTAAAAAGGGGAAAGGCGCTACGGTCAAAGGTATCACCTTGGACGTTTTGAAAACCCTAGAAGTACCACTTCCACCACTGCCCGTTCAAAAGCAAATAGCGGCGGTACTCGAAAAAGCAGATAACTTACGCCAACAAAGCAAGAAGATGGAGCAAGAACTAGGGGATCTTGAAGAGTCTATTTTTATTGAAGTTCACTCAAATGCTGCTAAACAAAACCATCAATTCAAAGATATAGTTCTGAAAACTAAGCATTCTTTTGTAAATGGCCCATTTGGGAGCGATTTACTTTCATCTGAGCTAACGACTTCTGGTGTTCCGGTTATTTACATTCGCGACATAGCAAAAGGGGAGTTTATTCGAAAAAAAGAGGTTTTTGTTACAAATGATAAAGCGTTAAGTTTATCTGCGTGCTCTGTAACTTCTACCGATGTGTTAGTTGCAAAAGTTGGCGATCCGCCAGGAACTGCTGCTATTTATCCACCATCAATGCCTGATGGTATCGTTACACAGGATGTAATTCGAATGAAGTGTGATAAGAATGTGGTGCTCCCAGAGTATCTAGTTGCTTATTTGAACAGTGATATAGGTAGACATAGCCTCAAAATTATTACTGTTCAGGCGACGAGGTCTAGAATTGGTCTTGGAGATTTTAAAAAACTCGAAATATGCCTCCCTGATATCGATAGGCAAATAATGATTGTGAGCAAGTTACAGAAAATACGAGAGCTTGTTTTGCAATCTAGAAAGAGAACAGACGAGTTTTGTAGAAATTTTAAATCTCTGATGCAACGCGCTTTCAAAGGCGAACTTGACTTAAAAGATGTGGCATAAGGATGTAATAGCAAGGAACGCTGATGTCGAATTTCGAATTTTTAAAAGAGTGGCCCCAACTTCACGAAAATGCGATTATTGCTGAACAGCAAGTAACCGCTGAGCCGCGTTCCAGCTGCTTCTACAGCCGTTATACGCTGGAGCGCACTGTGAAGTGGATGTTCGAGTTCGATGGTTGGTTGCAGGAACCAAAGTACGATAACTCTCTCAACACTCTTATCAATGAGCCCGAGTTCAAACGCAGTCTGGGCAGTAACGTTTTTCCCAAAATAAAAGCAGTCCAGCGTGCAGGGAATAATGCTGTACATAGCGAGCGTAAAGTTAGCGTCGCAGAAAGCATTCAAACCTTAAAAGAGTTGCATCACTTTCTGTATTGGTTTTACCGTACATATACCTCAAACAAGCCGCCTACCGACCAGCTTTTTGATACAGCGAAAATCCCAAATACTGTTCAGGTAGATGCAAACCTGGTGATGAACAGTGCTAAGCAGCTTAAAGCTTTGCAAAAGCAACTGTCTGAACGTGATGAGAAGCACAAAGAGCGTCAAGAACAATTACTGGCTGAAAATGAAGCGTTAAAAAAAGAGCTGGACGCTCATAAAGCTAAAATTGCCGAAGACAAGAAGCAAAACCAGCAAGTTAAAGATAGCCACAACTATAACGAAGCTGAAACCCGTAAGTTTATTATCGACCAATACCTGAAAGAAGCAGGCTGGGGTGTCACAAAGCCCAACACCGTGGAATTTAAAGTATTAGGAATGCCCAACAATAAAGGGGTTGGGTACGTTGATAATGTGCTATGGGGTAGTGATGGGAAGCCATTAGCGGTTGTTGAGTCAAAACGTACCACTGTCGATGCTACGCAGGGCAGACAACAAGCGGTACTCTATGCCGATTGTTTAGAAAAAGCATACGGCCAACGCCCACTCATTTACTACACCAACGGTTACGAAATTCATTTTTGGGACGACACACAACAGCCACCCAGAGCTGTTCAAGGGTTTCACAACCGCGATGAAATGCAGCGTATCATTGATAGGCGGGCACTTAGGGTTCCACTTCCAGATGTTGCTATTAATTCCGACATTGCAGGTAAAGATCGACCGTATCAAACTCTCGCAATCCAAAGTGTGTGCGAACGCTTCACGTTAAACCAGCGCAGGTCGCTGCTGGTAATGGCAACAGGTACAGGTAAAACACGAACAACTATCGCGTTAGTGGATGTGTTAATGCGTGCAGGTTGGGTGAAAAATGTCTTATTTTTGGCTGACCGAAATGCACTGGTAAATCAAGCCAAGAAAGAGTTCTCTAAACTCTTGCCCAAAACATCGCCTGAAATACTTACATCTGCCACCGATACACCACGTGGAAGGCTTTATTTATCAACCTATAATACGATGATGAACTTGTTGAGTGTTGATGCCCGAGACCGTTTGTTTGGTATCGGTCATTTTGACCTGGTTATCGTAGATGAAGCTCACCGTAGTATTTATAAGAAGTACCGATATATTTTCGAATACTTCGATGCGTTGTTACTTGGCTTAACCGCAACACCTAAGTCTGATATTGATAAAAACACTTACGACATTTTTGATCAGCCTGACGGCGATCCCACTTATGCTTATGAACTTGAAGAGGCAATTGCTGATAAAAAGCTAGTGCCGCCAAAAGATGTTGCTGTCGATTTGGGTTTTATTCGTGAAGGTATTAAATACAGCGATCTAAGCAAAGACGAGAAAGAAGAGTGGGAAAGTAAAGAAGAGCTTGTTGAGCGTGATGAAGTTCTGCCAAGTGAAGTAAACAAGTTCTTATTTAACAAACCTACAGTGGATAAAGCACTAGAGGTGTTATTTGAGCGAGGCATACGAGTAGCTGGAGGTGAGCGGTTAGGTAAAACTATTATTTTTGCCGCCAACAATAAACACGCAGAATTTGTTGTAGACCGTATTAATGCAAACTACCCCAAATATAAAGGGAAGCTTGCCAGAGTTATCACCTATAAAGAGAAATATGCCGACTCACTTATAGAAGAATTCAAAGGCGAGAAGAAGCCAGCCGATCCCAATTGCCCACTTTCTATTGCGGTCTCTGTAGACATGCTAGATACAGGTGTTGACCTGCCTGAAGTCGTCAATTTGATGTTCTTCAAAGTAATAAAATCCAAAGTGAAGTTTCTTCAAATGCTAGGGCGGGGAACAAGGCTTTGTGATGACTTGTTTGGGCCAAGCGATGATAAGGTTTTCTTTAAAGTTTTCGACTGTTGCAAAAACTTTGAGTATTTCGAAATGCAGCCCGAGGGCGCAAAAGATTCAGGCAGTAAAACCCTTTCACAAGCCATTTTTGAAAAGCGCCTAATTCTGTCACAACATTTGAAAAGCAATGAACAGTTCGGCACTGACGGAGCTGAATTACAACGTTCACTAGTACAGAATTTACAAAACCGCGTAGCGGGTATGAATCTGGACAACTTCATCGTTCGACCTCGACGAAAGGTAGTTGAGAAGTACCAGAAGCCAGAGACCTGGCAGCACTTGACAGATGAAAATGTGGGCGAGATTCAAAAGCATATTTCTGACTTACCCACTGAAGCGGAACCAATAGAGCCGCGAGAGAAAGACGAAGAGTTAGCGCTGCGTTTCGACCACATGTTACTTACTATGCAATTAGCAATGGTTGAGAAAACAGGTATCAGCGACTATTACCGCGACAAACTAGTGAATATTGCAGCGAAGCTTGAAAGCAAGACTAATGTTCCTGCTATAGCCGAAGAAGTGGAATGGCTTGAGTTTATTCAGTCTGCCAATTTCTGGGCTGATCTTACGCTAGATGAATTGGAACAGACGAGAAAACGCCTTCGACTGCTCATGCGCTTTATGGATAAGGAAGGCACAGGCTACGTTTACACTAACTTCCAAGACGAGCTTTTAGGTGTAAATGAGAATGAAGGCATCTATGTTCCAAGCAGTGGCAACGAACTTCAGCTATATAGAAAGCGCGTTGAGTCTTTTATCAAAGAAAACCAAGATAACCTGACCATCGCTAGACTTCGCAAAAACTTGCCTATCACGCGTTTAGATTTAGACGAATTAGACAGTAAGTTGATGGAAGTAAGTGGTATCGGAGACCTCACACGATATCAGGAAACCATTCACCCAGACAAAAGTCTTGGTGTATTCATTCGTGAGCTAGTTGGAATGGACAGAGGCGCAGCAAAAGAAGCTTTCGCAGACTACTTGGATGAGGCGAAGTTTAATGCCCAGCAACTGCGGTTTATCAACACAATCATCGATTATCTAACGCAAAACGGCGTGATGAGTGCTAAACAGTTAGCACAACCGCCTTTTAGTGACATTCACTATGAGGGGATAACAGGCGTTTTTTCTTTGGAAGAAGCGATTCGTATTAGGGACACCCTTAAAGGGATTGAGAGCAGGGCAGTAGGGGAATGATCAGTGAAAGTTCTTTAAACTGAAGTTTGTAGGTTTCAATGTTTATTCCAGCCTAGATTCGAAACGAGGCTAGTTAAGTCTTTAAATTTTTTACAAAACTAAATTTCTTATATTAAAAGGTATATCAAATGGAATTTTCATATAGAGAGGTGACTTGGACGCTTTCACTCTTACTTTCTGTTATCGCGCTTTCATTTTCAATATTCAATTTTCAACGCACAAATAAAATACAAAATAAGACACGAAACAGTGAAGTAATAGAGCAGTTAAATGATCTCATATTAAAACAACAACAAATATTACTAAAAGCTGCATTGCTACAACATGTTTATATGCTAAAAAAAGAAGAGTATTCAGCCGAATCTATTGCGGAATTAAACGAAGTTATATCGGTTATCGAGTCGGAAAAAATGCGATGGGATAAGGTAGTATCAGACGTTTACAGTAATAATATAGAACTTTCTGATGGCGAAGTATTCGATATTTCAAGGCGAGCTATGGAAGCAAATTTGAATGCGGAGCGACTGAGATTTGTTGTAGAACAGAAAGAGTTGAACCTCGATCCTAAGAGTATCTACAGTCGAGTAGACACTTATGTTACGAAAAATACCAACGTATCCATCTTTTTTGACCTATCAGATTTGAATTTAGAGAGTACAGAGTTGAAAATTAGATTGTGTGACGATTTCAAGGAATTCTTAACAGGTATTTGGTTTTCATATTTGAAACCACTTAAAGTTCCAGCGGGTAGTTTTGGAGAGAAGTGGATATTGAAAGATATAACGCAAAATTTAGAGATAACTTCAAAAAAATTTAAGGATATAGCATCCGCTGGAATAACGAGTAGAACTAAATTGAAATTGATAAAAATTACAAAAAAAGAAAAGTGATGACTAATAGTGACAAAAATATCGACTTAAAATTGTACAGGAATTCATCTCGCACTCATGAGAACTTTCCAAATTGAATGAATAGTTTTGAGTTAGATCTCGAAACAATCGCTCTAATTCCCTCAGAGCGATTGTACTTAAAGCAGAGTACATAAATAAATTCTAAGGGTGCTCAACCATCACTTCGTAAACTGCCAACCCGCGGACTTCCTAGACTCCGCAACGTGATTGGATGCCATCAAGGGTCTCCGGCTGCTTACCTTGTTGTATTTGCAGTGAAGAGCCAATGCTAGGTTCATTGGTTGATATCTCAGCACGAGTGCGCTGCTTGAGATATCTGATGATCGGCAGAGCAAAAAAATGGAAAAAAGCAGGCATTTCGATGCCTGCTTTTTCTTTTGTCTAAGAAATTTCCCTATGGCAAGCCTAGGTATATTTAGGACTAACTAGGGATATCAACATGAAGATCACTAAAGAAATAGCTTTTAACACACTTATTAAATTATCAAGAAATAGCATGACACTCGGATATATATTCCTTGCGTTTGCACTATTTCCATTCTGGCATGAGATAGTCTCTGTACTGCTCGATTGGAAACCTGCTGCTGAAGCTAACTTTGAGTTGAATGAGTATTTTTACTACAACTGTGTGTGTATAGCTGCGTCGCTATTTTTCGCTTTGTCGGCAGGCATTGTTCTGCGGTTTATGGCAGACGAATAAAGCGATCTTACTGACGGGCATTCTATGTCCGTTTTCTTATTCTCAGAAAATTCTCATCAGCCGTTCTTAGTTACTTATGCAAGTCATAAGAAACTTAGGAGGACAAATGACTAAGCAACAACAAATCGTCATCATGGCATTAGACATGATTACTAAATTTTTGATGAGTATCGGAGACGTAATTTTTGTTATTTGGATATTTCAGATGCTCACTGGGTTTGAGGCGCATAGCTCATACCCATTCGTTGGACTTAAGGGGGCTATGTATATATTGCTAATATATCTGATAGCTCTTGCAATCTATCTACAAGAAATGAGGCTTCGTAAGAAATTTCAAAAGTAATTATTGAGAGCACCGAATGGTGCTCTTTTTCTATTGCTACCGATAAAAAGTCTGCTCGATTGGGGCTATAAACTTAGTTCTAAAGATAATTCTTTCACGAAGCAAAGCGGCGTCATGTTGGGTCAATAACGGCCGTTTCGTTTTTCTATCAATGCGATTAGGAAGCTCTTCTAATAGTTGCTCATAGAAGCGCTGAGTATCAGCATTGATTCGTTCCGAGCAAGTGATGATAAACGCCTTATCATACAGCGGGCTATCATTGATCAGTGAATCTTTTAATTTAATCAGTGTTGTCTCGTGCTGTGCCTTTCGTTTAAAGGAAGCCTCAAGCTCCACAGCAGCGACTTCTCCCGTCGGCAGTAACACCAAGCCATCCACATTTTTTATCGTTGCAGATGGATACAGTCTTTTGAATTCCATTTCTGTTAAAAACGAAGTCCAAAGTGGCTTGGCTAAACCTTCTGAGGTTTTGTTATTAATTCCCTCGTTCAGAACAAAACTCAAAACAGCGTCGTGCATTATCGCATTTTGGTCTATTTGTGTAATAGGCTCTTTAGCCGAGCGAAATGGCACATCAAGACGCATCATTTCAGATGCAAACTGAGCACCTTTGTTAGTTAAAACATAAATTCGTCTGTCCGCAGCGCGTTCTGTTTGGACTAACGCAAGGTATCCTTGAGAAACAAGCTTACCTAAAAATTCTAGCGCTTTGGCCCTTTTTACTCCCCAAGTCTGCTCACAGACTAGCGCTGATATAAATCCGAATCGAGCTGTATTTATTAGTGCAAAACGTGTTTTATTGCGACTGCGTTGAATATTACTTGGCGCAAGTCGATATTGCATATCAATATTGAAGTAGATTTCGTATCGTTCAAGAATACTTTTAGTAATACGACTTTCAGACATGATTTCTCCCTTAAATCTAAAAATAGTCATTAGAAAAAAGGCTCAAAGGGCGAGAAATATTGAAGTAGAAGATCTCTTTGTTGGTTTTTATGTCGGGATATAATGACTGCTTGCTCGCCCTTATTAATCTCCCAATAAAAAACTGGTGTTAAGGATTGCGCTCACAACCTTCGTTGTGAGCTAACACGCTTATAGTGCACGTCACTGCTAATGTTGACGTTCGTCAACGCAGTGACTCTACGCCGCAATTGCGGCTAGCTCTAACGCTAATGGCGCATGTTCTTGTGCTGCGCACTACCCCCCGTTTTGCACGTTCACGTCAATGTATTTCATACATACGGGTTCACTGCATCCGCTTCGCTCTGAGCAAAAGTTTGATTCATAGCGCTGTCGCACCATTTATCAAATTTTTTCTGAAGAAAAAACAAAACAGGGGGTAGTTCGCAGCTTCGAACATGCGCCTGCTACGTAATCAAATGTGCTTCGCAATTGTCTTTCTACGCGAACTGTTACGTTGTTTCACAACGAGTTTTTTACAGACGAATTTGTAATTCGCTGTGATGCTTACGCTTCGCTTTCAGAACGTCAGTTTGAGCTAAAAGCATAATTTACGTTTTTTTGTGTACAACGTTTGTTAGACAATACATTCGCTCAAACGAAGTGTGTATTCCGCAAAAGTAAGACGTCGCTTTTGCTCCAATTCGTTTGAATTTCTAGTTGTCGCGACGACGCTTTTTGTGCTGTAAAAGCAAAATAAGGTGAAAAAATAAAAGAGAAGATAAGAGGATTTAAGAAGTTAAGCTGCAATATCATTGTTGCTGAACGTTGCAGTCAATGAAATTGAAAATGCCACATTTTTCATTAACTTTCAATAGACCAGTTAATATTTGAAAGTGAGGAAAAAGTGATGTCATTACTGAGTTTGAAATTATTCGGACACTGCGCTGACGACGGTGAGGAGGCTATTGCTTCTGATTTTACTGATGAAAACCAGATGGAAATGTGTGGGGTAAATGAAGCCACCGGATTACCTTTGGTTCCAAGCTGTTTAAAAGGCTGTTCTGGTACTATTGATGTCGAAGGAAATCCCAGAGGAACAGATTTGTCAGACTTCTGTGATTTGAGTCCTTCATATGATGACTGTTCTATCGATAATACGTTGAACTGCGGTATGGATATTCACTCGGATATCGATTGGATATGCGACAGCTCATCAATGGATAGTGGTATTGATGATTTTGGCTGTAGCGACTTGTCTGGAATTGATAGCGATTGGTAGATGAGTGCATTTCAGACTGGTTTATTAGTGTTGTTATTTATCGTAGCTTTGGCTATCTGGCTACTACCCGCTATCGAACGGTTGATAGAGAAATATATTAAGACTGACAGGTAGTCAGCGCTCCTTATGTCCTCAAAATTTTGCCCGCAAAGTGCGGGCATTTTTTATCCTAAAGCTAGGTAGCTTAACTTGAGCGTTATCAGATATAGCTCCAAAAAGATTAACCCTAGGTAACTATTATTGCTCTATTTCGCTGTTAATTATCTCGTATTCAGTTTCTATACAATTGACTAGGTCAACATAAAGTACACAGACCTCATTCTTCTTATGGACATCTACCCTTAAGTATCGCATCGGATCATGACTGAAAAGAGTAGGATCTTGAGGCTTGTAGAATCGCTCATCATCTATAGTTCCCATCAGTTTATATCTACCTTCGCCTACGTAGTGAGTATTAAAAGGATTATTGACCTTTAATACTTTGGGAATAACTAGGTACTCTTTTGAGTCCATAGGTGGAAAATTGCTAGGGAATGAAACACAACCGTTCAAAAAAATACAAAAGAATAAAATTCTAATTTTTGAGAAAAAATACATTAATACCTGGTATCCATATGAAGATTGCTCATAGAGCAGTTAGCTTACAAAAAGTGGGGAGTGTAGAAGTATTTGATGGAAAACTAACTTTTACCATCCGCTATTTACTAAAGCATCGGTCTAAGTCACTATGCCTTGGCTTATTTTAGTCCTATATAAAAATGTTATAAAACGGATTGTTTACGAAAAAGGAGTTTTTTATGCTTGATTCACTAGGTCACTATGTTTACGCACTACTAGATCCTGAAACTAACGAGATCTTTTATGTGGGGAAAGCGAGAGCAACAAAAAGCGGAATGTTAAACTTGCGTCCAACTGCTCATTTTAAAGGTGGAAAAAGCTCAGATAAATTAGCGCGAATTAACGAAATTCGTGAACGAGGCTTTTCTGATGAGGATATGATTTTAATTTTACGTCATAACTTGAGAAGTGAAGGCGAAGCTTTCACGGTAGAGGCTGCCGTAATAGATGCGTTGGGAAAACAAAATCTTACTAATATAAATTCTGGGCATGATGTAAAGCACGGCGCTATGAAATGGACGCACATGAAATCTAGGTTCAGTCGTTCTTTTGTTGATTTTACAGAGCTTGAAGATATTGCCAGAGAGCAAGACTGTATTTACACCCTTTTTCACATCAAGAAAAGTTACAAACCCAATATCACAGCGACAGAATTATATGATGCAACAAGAATGTGGTGGGGCATAAGTAAGGAAATAGTTAAAGAAGTTAATAGCGGGCTTGGAAGGACGCAAATTGCTTTGGCCTGTGTAGAAGATGCGATAATAGAAGCATATGAAGTGAAGCATTGGTTTTCGGCTGGTGAAACATTAACATCTCGTCATTCTGACAAAGAGCGTTTAAGTATTCGTGATGGGAACTTCAAACCAGCTAAAAAATTCGAATTTGTCGGCAATGTAGCTTCGAAACAATACTCTAAATATGTTGGGTTTCGCTTAACTCACCGCAATATTCCTTTCGTTTGGGATCAAACACCTTGGAAACACTTTATGTGAAGATGAGTTATCGTAGATTTTTTGAGCCAGCATATCTAAGTGCTAAAGTGGTGTTGTGTGATTACCAAGGGATACTGACGGTATAAGTACCAAGCGAT
>CEQG01153880.1_pt1 | contig 26004 bp, 18 predicted proteins | sample 350301 | NCBI WGS metagenome assembly CEQG01 (sample SAMEA2621242, study PRJEB7988) | marine metagenome | isolation source: saline water (ENVO:00002010), including | reverse complement strand
CATCTGCGGTCTTTGCCAGGATGGAGTTTGACCGGCTTTTTAAGAAGCTTTCATCCCGTGTAAAGGTCTTGCCATCGCCCAGATACAACTTGTCCTGCAAATAATCACTGCGTATGGACTCGCCATCTCCCGTGGCCAGGAACAGGTCATTATGCCCATCACCATTAAAATCTGCAAGGAGTATATCGCTTTCTTCACTGGGCATTATATCTTTAAAAATACTGTCCGTCATGCGTTCAAATCCCTGCTCGTCCTGAACATAGGCCGTGACCTGGTTAAATCTTGAACTACCAAAAACCACATCGTCTAGCCCGTCATCATTGATATCTCCCACGGCCACACCGGGACCCAGGTCAGACATTTTGTGCAGGAGCAACTTTTGTACGTTAAAATCTATATGTTCATTTTCAACATGGGTAAAATCGATACCCAGGGCGTTGTCAACCTTATTAAAAATAGTTGTAGGCTTACGCCGAAAATGAATCTGCCCCTGTAACGTGTCCCGTTCCCGTGAGGGGGAAACTTTCAGGGTTTGGTCCAGGGCGACGTTGCTAAGGGTCTCAAAGGTACGGTCTGGCCAGTAGATCCTTATGGAATCAACTGATTGGTTTTGGCGAAAGCCAAAATGTATGACCGGCTCAGAAGAAGATTGCCAGCTTTTCGTGGTGTACAGTTGCCTTGTCATAAGGCTGTCTTTTAAGTAGGCAATTACCTTTGTGCCTATGCCAAAGGTGTTTTTTGTACCGGGTCTAGGCTCGATTTTAAGGTAATGCCCCTGCATGGTCCTGTTCTCATAGATGGTCGCGGGGCTGTTCACATTATTTGTCACCACGTCCAGGTCACCATCGCCATCCAGGTCGCCATAGGCGATGCCGGTGCTTATGATGCTGTCATTTGCCATCCACTGGGCTTGATGTTCAAACTTGAGGCCTGTGGAGCCAGAAAACACATAGTTGCTCACAGCGCCGCTGGGCATCTTGTTGATGGCTTCTTGATCAATGAGTTTAGTCTGTTCCAGTTTTTTTTGAATCTGGTCGTTTGAGGTGTATTTTATATAATCCAGGTCATTGGGCCGCCTGGGTATGCCATTGCTTATAAAAAGGTCTTGATGTCCATCTTGATCAAAATCGCCAAAAATTGCCCCCCAGCTCCAGTCAGTTGCCGCAATGCCCGCAAGGAGTGCCGTTTCCATAAAATAATCACCACCATGGTTTACCTGCAGCATGTTGCGGGTATATTGTGGCTGGTAGCCCAGGTTGTTGATACGCAGCTCATGGGTGTTTATGTTGTCATCACCCATGGAGGATTTAAGGATTTTTTCATCTTCTGGCAACATATCGAGGGTGATGAGGTCCACATACCCATCATTGTTTATATCAGCGGCATCGCTGCCCATGCTAAAACGTGAGGTATGACCAAAGTTGTCCTTGAGTTTCTCTGTGAAGGTGCCATCGCCATTGTTTATGTAGTAATAATCATCCTCATGAAAATCATTGCTCACATAGATGTCTGTAAACCCATCATTGTTAAAATCTGCCGTGGCAATGCCCAGACCATAACTGTTTGCACCGCCATAAATCCCCGCTTCTTCACTGTGGTCAACAAACTTGCCGTCTTCATTGATCATGAGCTTGTCACCGCTTTCTTCCACACGTTTGTTGCGTATGGAGGCAGGGCCATAGGAATTTGTGCTATGCACCGCATGGTTAAGCAGGTACATGTCAAGGTCGCCGTCATTGTCCACGTCAAAAAATGCCGCCTGTGAAGAATAATCTTCAAAATCAAGACCATACTCCTTTGCCTTTTCAGTAAATGTAAGGTCACCATTGTTTATAAAAAGCTGGTTGTGGCCCATAAAACCATTGATGCCCACCACCGCCGAAACATAGATGTCAAGATACCCATCTCCATTTACATCTGCCATCGTGGTGCCCGTGTTCCAGGTTGCGGTACCGGCAACACCGGCTTTGTCCGTGATGTCCTCAAAGGTGAGGTCACCCTTGTTGAGGTACAGGCGGTTCTTGACCTGGTTTCCGGTAAAATAAATGTCTGGCAGGCCATCATTGTTGATGTCACCTATGCTCACCCCGCCACCATTATAAAAATAAAGGTAGTCCAGGATGTTTTGATCCTTTGTACTTGTAAGGTCATTGGAAAAAGTGATACCAGTTTCCCCGGGTTGCCTTTCGGCGAAAAGCTGACCGCCTTTTTCTTCTTTGTCCTTTGAACAAGAAATCAACAAAACAAGGAATATGAAAAGTGATGATGTTCTAATTATTGCCAACCTCAAAGATTCTAGGTTTTTTATTGTTGATAGCTGCTATAACATATCTATGACCCTGCTTGTCGCTTATGGTCTTTATGAATTTTACCTCATCTCGGATGTTGAAGCCCGTGGTGGCATAATCCTGCCATTTAAAGTTGAGCTTGCCATCACCCAGCAATATGTTGCCATATCCTGCATCAAGCCGTGAAAATTGTGGCTTGAACTCAAAATTGTTGCCCGCCATGATGAGGTCTAGGTTGCCATCGCCGTTTACATCTTCACAACTTATGCCACAAACACATGAAAGCTGTACCCGTGAGGGCAGGTCTTTGATCTCAAAGTTTCCATCACCATTGTTTATGGCGATCACTGATTGCATGGTATTGACCTCACGTACGATGGCCTTTTCAACCTTTGCTTTTTTAAAGAGCTCTTCCACGGGTCTTTGTGCATAATCTGAAGCCTTGAGGTTTTCCTTTTTTAGGGAAGGCAGCTGGGAGGTGATTTCTTTTTTCATGTGTATGGGGTAGTCACCCCCATCTTCATGTATGGTCATGATCTGCTCTATGGTACCATTGTCATCATAATCATTGATCCACAGGCGCACGGGGTTTTCCTGAGAGGCCCGGTAGGCAATATTACTGCCCTTATTGCCCAGTATGAGGTCCATATCGCCATCGTTATCCAGGTCTGCCGCCTCAACGGTGTTCCACCAGCCGCTGTATTTTGATAAGGTAGTTTCCCAGTTTGAAAGTCCGCGCCCTGAATTCTTGAATATCTTAGCTGCTCCCCAATCAGTTGATACGACAAGGTCTTTTATGTTGTCACCATCCATATCTTCCCAGATGGCACTGGTTATCATCCCGGCATATTTAAGGTCAAAGGCTCTTTTTTCAGTAACATCAGTAAAGGTGCCATCACCGTTGTTTTCAATAAGGAGGTGTTTTGGGTCAACCCCAAAAACTGAAACCACGCTTCTTGAACCTACAAAAATATCGATATCCCCATCATTGTCATAGTCATAGGGGGCTATGGTGGAAATGTTTTGATCTACGGCAGGTAATTGATGTGCAGATGGTGTAAAATTGCCCTTGCCATCGTTGAGGTATAAGCGCGGTATGTAATTTTTTTCTTCTCCCATCTCGTTTCCGCCAGATCCTATGATCAAATCCTGGTCATTGTCATTATCAACATCAGCAAAGGCTGCTGCCGTGTCCTCAAAGAGGGCATCGAGGTCTAGTTGAGGCTGTTTTTTTTCCTGAAATTTACCATTGCCCAGGTTGAGGTAGGTCTTGCCGGGTTGTCCCTTTGCACCCCCTATAAAAAAATCTTCATTGCCGTCACCATTGATATCAGCGGTTGCCAGCGCGGGTCCTTCTTGGGATAGTTTGCCATAAATGAGGCCCTCCATGTCAAAATCTGTATAGAGGTTTTCATGATGTTCCGCAAGGAAGTCGTTGTTGATTTCCCTGAGGATTTGATCTTGTGGTTTTTTGTGTGGATAGGTGTATGTCTTTTTTGCGTTTTCTATTGAAAGTTCCAGGGTTTGATTGATGTTGACATCTGTGAGCATTTCTGTTTGGTCATTTGGCCATATGATGCGTAGTGAGTCTATCTTGTTCAATGCCCCCAGGCCTATATCAATCACATAGTCCATTGAAGATTGAAAACCCCGTGAAGGATTTTGCTCTTGCATCATGGTTTTATTACCTGCATAAATAAAGAGCTTGCTGCCTATGGCAAATTTGTTTTTGGTATTTCCGGCAAGTTTTACCCTCAGGTAATTTGAGTCAGGATTCTTGTTGCTATTGTTGCGGTAGATAAATGATTCCATGTTGACGTTGTTCACCACCAGGTCAAGGTCACCATCGTTGTCAAGATCACCATAGGCGCAGCCGTTTGAAAGACTGGGAATGCCCAGGCCCCATTCTTTGGCCTTGTTGTCAAACTTGAAGTCTCCTTCATTTTTAAAGGCATAGTTGGGCAGTTTTGTCACGGGCATTTTTGCAATGATGCTGTCAATGGCTTCCTTACGGCCGGTCAAGGCCATTTTTTGGATTATTTCGTTGGCAAAAAATTCTACAAAGTCAATATCAGTAAGATCATGGTTTATGCCGTTAGTGACATATATATCGCGCTGCCCATCATTGTCCATGTCAAAGATGAGGCCCGCCCAGCTCCAGTCAGTCGCTTCAACACCGCTATAATGTGCTATTTCAGAAAATGTGCCGTTACCGTTGTTGAGCTGTAGGGTATTGTGGATGTATTGCTGGTAAAAGTCCTTGCTTTGCTTGAGTTTAAATACGTTATAGCCTTCAAATTCCATCACTGATTTTACCCTTTTGTTTTTTTCGGGGAGCATATCCGTGATAAAGATATCTCCATGGCCATCATTGTTGATGTCTGCCATATCCACACCCATCGCTGATAGACAGAGGTGTTGCGTATAGTCTTCTATGCTTTCTGTAAACGTGCCATCTTGATTATTGATGTAGAGATAATCCCTTTCATAAAAATCATTTGAAACATATATGTCTGGATAGAGGTCTTCATTGAAGTCGCTTACCATGACGCCCAGGCCAAAACCTATCAAGCTACCATAAATGCCTGCTTCTTCGCTTACATCTACAAACTTGCCGTCATCGTTGCGCAGGAGCATATCGCCCACGCCCCTAAAAATTTCGGGGACACCCTCCCAGTCTTGAGCCCGCACGTTACGCTGCTCAGCATATCCCAGGCTGCTTACGGGTATATTGCTGTTGTTGAGAATGTAGGCATCAAGGTCACCGTCTTTGTCATAGTCAAAAAATGATGCATGGGTGCTAAAGCCTGTTTTGGCTAGGTTATATTCTGCAGCGCGCTCGGTAAATGTGAGGTCGCCATTATTGATGTAGAGGTCGTTGTCATGGTTGTTGCCTTCCATGTTGCCGGCATTGCTAACGTATATGTCAAGTAAACCGTCTTGATTTATATCTACCATGTTTACCCCGGTTGACCAGGGTTTGTTGCCTTCTACCCCGGCAGTTTTTGAGATGTCCTCAAACTTAAAATCTCCCTTGTTGAGATAGAGTTTGTTAGGGGCCATATTTCCCGTAAGGTAAATATCTGGGAGACCATCATTATTGATATCACCTATGGCGACACCGCCACCATTATAGAAATTGCGGTATTTAAAGATGTTGAAGTTTTTTTGATTTTCAACAGCATTGATAAAGTCAATCCCTGTTGAGTCTGACGGCATCAGGGTGAATAGGGTATCTTCATTTACCTTAAGGGCTTCATTTTTTTCTGAGTTACAGGAAAAAAGTAAGGATGCCAGTAAAACTATCAGCAAAAATCTATGTGAATCTAACTTCAACATTTTTTATAATCGAGTTTGTTTACAGAAAATGATATTACAACCAGTATCAAAAGTATCAATCGTATTTTAAGACTAGACCCGAAAGGGTTAAAAGATTGTTTTTTTTGAGAAGCGGGATTTTAATATTAACCTGTAAATGCTAGGTTATTTAAGCAACAAGTTAACTTTTATAACAATAATACGGGAAAGATATTGCTATGCTTTCCCGTATTCTTTTTAATAATTATAGGCTTTTTTGTTGCTTAATACCCAGGGTTCTGTACAAGGTTAGGGTTAGACAGTAAAGCTGTTTCGGGAATGGGGAAAAGATTTACGTTAGGATCTCCCGTTACTTCTTTTAAACCCCAGGGAGCGGTGAATTGATCAAACCTGACCAAGTCATTTCTCCTCCAGAACTCGATAAACAATTCCCTGCCGCGTTCATCAAGCAATGTTGCTTCATTGACATTGGAGAGGGCAGGTGTGTTTTCTCTATTGCCCCTGAGTTCATTGACCATTGCCGTTGGGTCACCTCCCATGCGCATCATGGCTTCGGCCTTCATAAGATGAGCATCTGAATATCTAAAGATGATCTGGTGCCTTCTGAAAGAGTTGAACAATGGTGTGCTTTCATCAGCAGTGTCAGTAGGGTCATATGGGTGATACTTGATTACCCTTATTCCTTCAACTTCGGTATTACCCACCAGTGATGGGATTTCCTTGGTAAATGAAAGGGGTTGACCTTGCCTATTTGTCAACGGAGTGCCGTCTTCATTGTACTGCAGGTCAATTAAAAAACCATATCCTATACCTATGTTTTGATTATTTGCCGTTGTGGCATCTGGCACAAAACCACGTCTTTCTTCCTGGCCATCACCCACATAGTTTGTATTGGGGTCACCCTCAAACGTATCATAGAATTCTGCAAGGGTAGAAAAACCATTCCATCCACCACCTGTATTGTCTGGTGAATTTTGATTGTAGTGCAGGGAGTTCCAGATTCTCGCCCCCAGGTCACTTCTAAGGTACAGGATTGTTTCGTTATCATCTGTGGGTTCAAAGATTTGAAAATAGCCCTGTTCAATACCAAAACCGCTTGCAGCTATGGCATCTACCGCATCAATGACCTTTTGCATATCTGCATTGTCAAAAGAGTCAGCCCCTTTATAGACCTTTGCGTTGAGGTAAAGTTTAGCCAATAAAAAATTAGCAGCAGCCTTGGTTGCCTTGCCCGTGTTAGCCACACCTGGGGTTCCTGCCTCCAGACCGTCAAGTGCTTCTGTTAAATCTGTTTCAACCTGGGTAAATGCCTCGCTTCTTGTTAAGACTGTGGGATTGACCTCTGGCCCTTCATTGACGCCCCTCACGGGTACCGATCCAAAAAGGTCCATGACAAAGAACATGTTGAAAGCCCTTAAAAATTTGGCTTCAGCCAAAACGCTTGGACTGGAGTCACTCTCGATAATCTCTGTTGCCCTGAAGATGTTTTGATTTAACAAGTTCCAGGAATTCTTGATGAAAAGGTGGTCAGACCTCCAGGTGTGGGTGTGCATTTGACGCCATACACCATTGTCTCCCCAGTCAGTTCCTCGGGTAGGGATGAGGAGTTCATCTGATGTGACCTCAGAAAGGGCATACATCTGCTCTTGAGAGGCAAAGTCGCCCCCTACCTTGTTGTAAAGGTCGTTGAGGGAGGATGCAGGGTCAGCCAGACCGGTAAAATCGCTACCGGTGTCTTCACTTATAATAGAGTCCGTTCCTTCTATTTCCAGGTCTGTGCAGGATACAAATGCTCCTAGCAAAACAATGGGAACTAGATGTTTAATTGATATTTCTAATTTCATTTTCATTTTTTTTAAAACGTTGTTTTGAATCCAAAAGAGAAAATCCTTGGTCTTGGAAACGAGCTGTAATCTATACCAGCTATGGGAAGGCCATTGAGCAGGTCACCACTTGCCGGGGTTACGCTCACTTCTGGGTCTAACCCACTATATCCAGTGATCACAAAAAGGTTTTGTGCGGTCACGCTAAACCTCATCGATTTGAAGAAAAGGTCATCAGCTAAGGGAACATTGTACCCTATGGATGCTGTTTGTAACCTTACAAAATCTCCTTTCTCAAGAAAACGGGTGGAAACCGATGCTTCTGCAAACCTGCCTTCTTCACCTACCAGTCCCACTACATCTTCTATAACATTGTTACCACTTCCTATGGCGCCGGCAGTAAAATAAGCATTGGCCGTGTTGTTATATATATAATTGCCAAACTGGCCATTAAAATATAGGGATGCATCCCAGTTTTTATAGCTCAGGGAGGTAGAGAACCCGCTGGTCACCTTGGGCAATGCGCTTTTTCCCACAAACTTTTGATTATCAATGCCGCCTTCAAAAATGGGATTTCCATCGTTGTCAAATCCTTGAAATTCCCTTAGATAGAAAGAATATAGAGGTTGGCCTGATTGTAGGCGCTGTGCAAAAGCATTTGAAAGACCAGCTCCCCTGATTGTTCCGGCAGCTATCTGCCCGTCAAAGTCTTGTATCTCATTCTTGTTATATGCAATATTGAACCCTGCAGTCCAGTTGAAGTCTTCTCCCTGGAAGAAATCATAGTTAAGGCTAAATTCAATACCCTGGTTGAGCACAACTGCATCTAGGTTTTGAAAGAAGAAAGGTTGTGGTGAGGGTTGGGCAGCTTCTATGTTAAGAAGCAGGTCCCTGGTTTCTTTTCTATAGACGTCAACGCTACCGTTCAACCTATCATTTGAAAACCCAAAATCAAAACCTGCACTGTATTGTGTGGTTTCTTCCCACTTGAGGTTTGGGTTTGCAAAGTCTACGGTTGAGATACCAGGTATGCCGATATCTCCACCATCTCCTATATTACCTCCAGAATAGCGCTGTCTTCTCACAAATCGGCCATAGCCTATACCATCCTGGTTACCAGTGATACCATAGCTAAGGCGTAGTTTTAGCGTTGAGAAGGCATCACCCATAAAGTCTTCCTGGTCAATTTTCCATGCAAATGCACCTGAAGGGAAGACACCATACTTCTCGTTTTCTCCAAACCTTGAGGAACCATCAGCCCTTACCGTTGCAGTAAACAGGTATTTATCAGCTACTGTATAATTGATCCTGCCAAAGAAGGATTGAAGTTCATCAGTATTGTCAAAGGTGTCTGCAAACAATGAACGGACAGAAATGCTTGCTTGCCCCAACATGTCAGTCTGGGGCTCTGGAAATAGACGGTTTACAAATAAACCATTATTGTTCGTGGAATATCCATATTGCTGGTAAGACCCTGAAATAAGTGACTCTAGGGTACCAGCTGAGCTTGACAGGTCGTCAGCCATCTGGTCAAGGTTTGTGGTAGAGTACCCAAAACCTTCTATATTTCTCCCCCTTACATTAAAGTCCTGGTAAGAAAAACCACCCAGTATGTCAAGCGATGAATTTTCAAAAGCTTTGTTATAGTTTAAAGTAAATTCAAAGAGCCTGTTTTCATTTGTAAGGTCGTTAAGCGCTCCACGGCCATTTCCCGCAGCTCCTCGTGAAACATTGAAGGAATTTGCAGAAAGAGAAGCCTCTCTTGTAGATTCGGCCTTGTCATAGCCCAAGGTGACTTTGGCCACTAACGGTTCTATGATGCTATATTCTGCTGAAAAGTTGGCAAGAAACCTATTTGTGTGTGTCAAACTTTGCCAGTTGTCAATCAGGTTGACAGGGTTGATACGGTCTCCTGGGTTAAAGTCAGTAGAGGCTGGCCAGGTAGGGTTTGCAGAATATGCAGCACCTAGGGCATCCCCCGTTGATCCCGCACTACCACTCAATGGCGGTGCTTCATCGTTTACCCTTGACAAGGTACTTTGCAGAGTAAGTTTTAATTTATCATCAAACAGTCTTTGTGAAACATTCAACCTTCCTGTGATACGCTCTTGAGAAGACTTTCTTACAATACCGCCTTGATCACCATAGTTAAAGGTTGCCCTTAGGTTACCCGAGCCGTAATTTCTAGAATAAGCAAAGTTGTTGTTGACTGATAATGCATTACGGGTTACCAGTGATTGCCAGTCAGTGTTGTTGCCAAAGTCGGTCACTGACCCTCCAAAAGCCGCCACAGCGTTTAAGAACTGAGTCCTGTCCAATAGATCGTATTCATTGGCCGGTGACGATGCGCTTGTCTCCGAAGATATTTCCCAAAGGCCACCTTCAGTACCGCCCCTTCCGCTTTTTGTGGTAATAATCACAACACCATTGGCACCACGTGAACCATATATTGCTGTTGCCGAAGCATCTTTGAGGATACTTATGCTTTCAATATCACTTGGGTTGAGAAAGCTGAGCGGGTTTCTTGCAGAACTTGACCCTACACCTATGTTTGTACCTTCAGATGAAGTGTCTCCAGAAGGTAGTGGAACCCCATCAACAACAAATAGTGGGTTGTTGTTGGACCGTACAGAAGAAGTACCCCTGATCCTAATGGCGACACCAGCTCCAGGTTCACCACTTCCCTGGGATATTTGTACCCCAGAAGTTTTACCTTGAATAAGTTGTTCAGGTGATGAGATCACCCCTTGGTTAAAGTCTTCAGAGGTCACGGAGGCTACTGAACCCGTTGCATCCCTAACCGTCGTTTGACCATACCCTATGAGTACAACTTCATCCAGTGTATTTGAATCTTCTTCAAGGGTAATATTAACCGTCGTTTGACCATTTACAGAAGCTTCTGCAGTCTTAAAGCCTACATAACTGAAAACCAGTGTGGCATTTGCAGGAACATCGTTCAAGGTATAATTGCCATCAAAGTCTGTCGTGGCACCATTGGTCGTCCCCTTAACTAGAACGTTTGCGCCCGGAAGCGGACCGTTGGGCTCTGAAACTGTTCCGCTAACTGTTGTTTGTGCGTAGGTCGTAGGTCACTGACATGAGCAGCGAGGCAAAAACAAACAATACGCGTCGCATTAATTGTTGTTTCATTAGTGTGAATTTTAAATTGATTTAATTTTAGCTTAGTATTTAAAAGTAGGCAAAAATCAACTATAATTCCATTATCTACAACGTTATAATTGCGAAAATCTTTTCGCTAAAGCAAGTGTATTTGTTACACTTATTTAGTCATATCTTATTGATTATAAAAAAATACGTAATAATTCGATGCTATACATGAATATTATGCATCAAATAGTTGTGAATATTGATATATATGCAAAATTTGATTTTTCGGTATGGGTTTGGTTTTTCGTTTTAGCAATAAAAAAGATTGTTGATAATTTTTTTAAATTCCCTTGAAAAAAGAGGTATTATCACTGGTCAAGTCCCATTTTCATTGACTTTTCTTTTTCTTGCTGATAAATTTTATTGGGTTTATAATTTAGGGGATTTGTAAAAATCTATCCCCATGTTTTCAAGCCTGGGATAGTTGTTTTTTACCCTGGCCTTAAAACTTTCCCAGTCCTTGCTTGTTGACGGTGACCATGCTATTTCGGCGTATGCCAAAATCCTGGGGAACACCATCTGCTCCACCTGGTCAATGGTTTCAAGGGTTTCTGCCCATAAAGGTGCTTCCACGCCCAGGATATCCTTATCTGTTATGCCTTTTACATATGTTGCGGGGTCCCAGTTGTAGGCATCATCGATTTCTATATAACCCGCCCATTTGAGGCCCAGCGGGGTTAGGGAGTCATATTTCATGTCCATATACATCTTGCTCGCTGGCGATATAAGGAGCTTGTGCCCTTTGCTTACTGCGCCATTCGCATTTTCTGCACTGGCCCAAAACTGCGCCACGGTTGTTGAGTCTAAAGTGGCAAACTGTATCTCGTCCCAGCCTATCATCACCTTGTCGTGACGGCTCACGATTTTTTGAACACTGTCCACAAATTTTATGTAATCATCCTTTTGGGTGGCATGGGACTCATCACCTCCCGCATGAAAATACTTGCCGGGCGTTATCGCAGAAATTTCCCTAACGACATCGTCTATGAATTTATAGGTAATGGGCTTGCCAACACAAAAACTGCTAAAACCCACCTCTATACCCGTATACAATTCAGGGGCCTTGTCATCACAATTGAGTTCTGGGTAAGAGGCAAGGGCGGCATTTGTGTGGCCGGGCATATCGATTTCAGGTACCACGGTAATAAAATGCGCTGCGGCATATTGCACGATTTCCTTATAATCTTCCTGGGTGTAGTAACCCCCATCACCGCCTCCCACTTCTGTGCTGCCTCCTTTTGTGGTGAGTTCTGGCCACGATTTAATCTCGATGCGCCAACCCTGGTCATCGCTGAGGTGCAGGTGCAGGTGGTTAAGTTTATATGGTGTGATGAGGTCTATGTAGCGCTTTACATCTTCTTTGCTAAAAAAATGCCTTGATACATCAAGCATACTGCCCCTGTAGGCAAACCTGGGCTCATCTTTTATAACGCCTGCGCCTATGCCAAGCCTTGTGCTGGATGTTGAATCTTTTTCAATCGAGGCTGGGAGCAACTGTCTCAGCGTTTGTATCCCATAATAAATTCCAGCTGGGCCGGCACTTGATACCTGAATCCTTTTTTCATTGATGTCTAAGGTGTACGCTTCCGCGGAAGCTGAACCTGTGGGATCATCAAGCTTGAGTACAATGATGTTTTCCATGGCATTGCTGTTGCCTGAAGGTTCTTGTAATGTAAATCCTGATGCCTTGGCTATCATCCCTTCAAGAAAGTCCACCGCTTTTTTCATTTCTGGATCTTCTCCCTCGACAAGTATTTGTGTTTCCTCGTCAATTTCAAAATATCCTTGACCCTGGGTGGTCTCTACCGGTTGGGGGATAAGGCTTGCGGTTTCCATGGGCGTAAAAGCGGGAGGCGTTTTTTCCTCTTGGCAGGCTGTTGCGATGATCGTGAGGCCTATAAAAAGGAAAACTGTTTTTGCGGTTGATCTCATTTTTTTCTGGATGATGGTTTTTTGTATTTGTACTGCACTAATAAACATTAAATATCTGAAATTTTTTGTTCACAATAAGCAAGAGATTTGTTTTGGTGTTAAACTGCTGTTCAGCCGTATCTTTGTTATATGGATTATGACGTCATTATCGTGGGCGGTGGGGCCGCGGGATTTTTTAATGCCATCAACTTGGCAAAGGAAAACCCCGGCCTCAAGATTGCCATTTTAGAAAGGGGAGCAGAGTTTTTGGGAAAGGTGCGCATTTCTGGGGGTGGCAGGTGCAACGTTACCCATGCCGAGTTTGAGCCGGGGCCACTCACTGCTAACTATCCAAGGGGCGATAGGGAACTGCTGGGGCCGTTTCATAAATTCATGACCGGTGATGTCATGGGGTGGTTTGAAGAACGCGGTGTGCAGCTCAAGGTTGAAGATGATAATAGGGTCTTCCCGGTCACCGATTCTTCAATGACCATTATAGACTGTTTTTTGGCGGAAGCCAAAAAATACAACGTGGACCTACGTTTAAAGCATACCGTCCTGTCTATTGAAAGAAATGGTGATACATGGCAGCTGGCAACTAAAAACGGTACATTTAAATGTGATAATATCGTCATTGCAACGGGCAGCAACCCAAAGATATGGTCCTTGCTCGCTGGCCTGGGACATACCATAATCCCGCCGGTCCCTTCACTTTTTACCTTTAATATCAATGATGAGCGCATTAAGGACCTGCCGGGTATAGCGGCGTTTGCAAGTTTGCAGTTGCGGGATTTGAACGGGGAGGTCCTGCGGGACCTGGATACGTTTTCTGGCCCCGTCTTGATAACCCACTGGGGGTTGAGCGGGCCTGCTGTGTTAAAACTTTCGGCAGTGGCCGCAAGGATATTGCATGCCATGGAGTATCGTTTCAAGGTGTGCGTGAACTGGCTTGATTTTATGGAGGTTGATGAGGCCATACGTATCATGAAGGAGTTTAAATTGGCTTCGGCCAAACAAATCCTGCTGAAAAGAAATCCGTTTGACTTGCCAAAAAGGCTGTGGTACAGCCTCGTCTCCCGTGAAGATCTTCCCGAAGGGTTGACGTGGGCCGATGTAAACAGGGAGCAATTGACAAACATGGCCACCTCGCTCACTGCCTGTACATTTACCGTAAATGGTAAAAGTACTTTTAAAGAAGAATTTACCACCGCCGGGGGTGTTGAGCTTACAGAGGTGGATTTTACCACCTTTGAGAGTAGGCGGCAACAGGGCCTTTACCTTGCCGGCGAAGTGCTCAATATAGATGCGGTGACCGGTGGCTTTAATTTTCAAAACGCCTGGACGGGTGGCTATCTTGCCGCCTTGGCAATCTCAAAAAAATATAGGTCATGATAACATACATAGCTTTGTTGCGCGGCATTAACGTGAGCGGTCAAAAGAAAATCAAGATGGCAGAGTTAAGGAAATCCCTGGAGCAGGCTGGACTCCAGGATGTCATGACGTATATACAGAGCGGTAACGTGGTCTTTAAGTATGCGTTGGGCAGGGATGGGGCCACCTCGCTCCTGCGGCGTGTCATCCAGGATGATTTTGGGTTTGATGTACCAGTCCTTATCGTTACCGCTGACTTTCTTAAGGACGTTGTGGCACAAAAACCCTATAACAATACAGGCAAGGAGTATTTTGTTTTCCTGCATGATGAGCCTTCCGGCGAAAGCCTTGATGCCCTGAACGCTGTTGACGTATCCCCAGAAGAGTATAAAATTGTAAAAGGATGTGTCTATCTTAACCTGCCCAATGGTATGGGCAGGGCAAAACTGAACAACAACCTTATCGAGGGCAAGTTAAAGGTAACGGCAACCACAAGAAACCTCAATACACTGAACGTGCTTATCTCAATGGCAGAAGCTTAATTGACCATCAATATTTGAAACAGGATGATGGAGATAAAGGCAATCCATAAAATGTAGGGTATAAGCAGGTAAGCGGCAACCTTCTCCACGATCCTAAACCATTTAAAGGTAAAGATCAAGAGTATAAAGAGGCCCAGGCAGCACATAAGCCCCAAGAAAATGGACCTTGCGCCAAAGGTCAGCAGGAAAAACGATGCATTGATGATGAGCTGAAAACCAAAATGATACAGGGCGGTCTTGACCCACTTGTGGTAAAAGCCCTTGTTCCATACAATACCTGCGGCAATACCCATAATGATGAAAATGATGAGCCAGGTGTACACAAAAAAATCATGGCCGGGAGTATATGCGGGTTTGTTGAGCTCGGCAAACCAGGTGTCTATGCTCATCTGGTAAGAAATATGCGCAAAAAAACCCAGGATTAGGCAAAAACCCACCGAAGCCAGTATACGAAATGCTAGTTTTTTACCCATTGCAATGAATCGTGATCACTAAAATATGAAAAATGCCTAGACTAATGGGTTCAAATTATGAGCCTAATGGCAGGAACATAAAATAGACCTTATATTTGTAGCATGATTGAGACTGATTTTTTGCCGCTTCGCATAGCTTCCCTTCCTGATGAGGGATTTACTGAATCACAGGCACCCAGCAACATAGCACTCGTTAAGTACTGGGGCAAGCATGGTGTTCAAAAGCCCAAAAACCCTTCCTTGAGCTTTACCCTGAGCAATTGCGTGACCCATACCAGGTTGTATTATGCCAAGAAGACAAACACAGCTGTAGAGTTTGATTTTCAGGTGTACCTGGACGGGAAGCATAAACCACAGTTTGAGCCCAAGATCGAGCAGTTTTTTGAACTTGCACAGGATTACATCCCTTTTATCAAAGACTATGGTTTTAAGATCGAAACCTCAAATACCTTTCCCCACGGCAGTGGTATTGCATCTTCTGCAAGCGGTATGTGTGCCCTGTCCCATTGCCTGGTGCAACTGGAGGCACAGGCTGTACAGGATATGTCCGTAGATTATATGGAGCACAAGACATCGTTTCTCTCCAGGTTGGGGAGTGGTAGTGCCTGCCGCAGTGTGCGGGGTCCTATGATGGTATGGGGCAGTTCAGGTTCTGTTGAGGGGAGCAACGACCTGTATGGTACTGTATTTCCTTATGAACTGCATGCTTCATTTCAAAATTTTCAAGATATCATCCTTCTAGTAGATCAAGGTGAAAAACCGGTGAGTAGTACCGTGGGCCATAACCTGATGAACAACCACCCCTTTGCATCAGGACGCTTTGAGCAAGCGCATGAGAACATGCAAGAGATGGTGCGCATCTTGCAAGAAGGGGACATGGAGGGGTTCATACGGGTCACGGAGACTGAAGCCCTTACCCTGCATGCCATGATGATGACCAGCAATCCATATTTTATCCTGATGAAGCCCAACACGCTCAAGATCATTGATGCCATCTGGGAATACCGCAGAAAATCTGGGGTGCCGGTATGTTTTACCCTCGATGCCGGGGCTAATGTACACCTGCTTTTTCCTGAGGCTGAAAAGGAAAAAGTTTTGGAATTTGTTAAGACAAATGTTGTTGCTTACTGTCAACATGGTCGCTATATTTGTGATTATGTGGGCGGTGGAGCAAAAAAACCTTAATTTTGCACTGACCCAATATCCATGATATGAAAGGACCTTTATTTTATTCTAAAATCCTACTCTTTGGTGAATATGGCATCATCAAGGATTCTAAGGGGCTATCCATACCCTATAATTTTTATAAAGGTGCACTTAAAGTGGAAAAGGACCTGGATGAAAAAGCCCGGCGTTCTAATCACAACCTAAGGTCTTATGCAGTATATCTTGAAAAACTGCAAACTGAAAATCCAGCACTGGTAACCTTTGATATTGCACGCCTCAAGCATGATATTGAAGAAGGCATGTACTTTGACAGTACAATCCCTGAAGGATATGGTGTGGGGAGTAGTGGGGCCCTGGTGGCATCCATTTACGATAAATATGCAAACAACAAGATTACCGTACTGGAAAACCTTACCCGCGAAAAGTTACTTGAACTGAAGATGATTTTTGGCGAGATGGAATCCTTTTTTCACGGTAAGTCTTCTGGGCTTGACCCGTTGAACAGTTACCTTAGCCTACCCATCCTCATCAACAGCAAAGATAATATTGAACCTGCCGGCATACCTTCTCAAACGGTAGATGGCAAGGGCGCGGTCTTCCTTCTGGATAGCGGTATCATAGGTGAGACGGCACCCATGATCAATATTTTTATGGAAAACATGAAGCAGGAAGGTTTCAGGCACATGCTCAAGGATCAATTTATAAAGCATACTGATGCCTGTGTAGAGGATTTTCTCAAGGGCGATGTTAAATCGCTATTTGGCAATGTAAAGCACCTTTCTAAAACTGTGCTGAGGCATTTTAAGCCCATGATTCCTGCAAAGTTTCATGAACTATGGCAAAACGGCCTTGAGAGCAACGACTATTACCTCAAGCTTTGTGGCTCTGGTGGTGGCGGGTATATACTGGGTTTTACTGAAAATATTGACAAGGCCCGCGAATCCTTGAAAGGTCACAGGTTAGAGGTGGTCTATACCTTCTAAAAACCCTTTTCATAAATAAGGCTATATGTCTTTCCTAAGCCGAAGAAACAAACTTGTAATGCTTAAGTTCTTGAGTTTGTTCTCTGTGGTGCGTGGGTACAATATTCTCATCATCATCATTGCACAGTACCTAGCGTCAATCTATATCCTTGCCCCAGACCTACCTGCTAAAGAAGTACTCCTGGACCCCAATCTCTTTCTTATCGTCATCTCTTCTGCCATGGTGATTGCTGGCGGCTATATCATCAATAGTTTTTATGACAGTGAAAAAGATTTGATCAACAGGCCCACAAAGACAAAGCTGGATCATCTTGTGAGCCAGAAAAAGAAACTTACCCTTTATTTTGTGCTCAACCTGCTATCTGTAATCGTGGCGAGCTATGTATCCTTCCGTGCGGTACTGTTCTTTTCCATCTATATTTTTGGTATCTGGTTCTATAGCCACAAGCTCAAGAAGATTCCGTTGCTGGGCAATATAACCTCGGCAATACTTTCCATCACGCCTTTTTTTGTCGTGTTTATCTATTACGGCAATTTTCAGCAAGTAATTTTTGTACATGCCACGTTTCTTTTTCTTATCCTCTCCATGCGCGAAATAGTCAAGGATCTTGAAAACATAAAGGGGGACCTTGCCCTCAATTACAGGACAATACCCGTGGTGTGGGGAGAGCAATGGGCCAAACTGAATATCACGGGCCTGCTATTGCTCACGGCCATACCTATTTATCTGTTGATAAGCTATTATGACGTGGGTCATATGAGCTATTATTTTTACCTCAGTATACTCTTGCTGGGCGTTTTTCTCTTTATGGTCTGGAGATCTCGAGACAAACTGCATTACCTCGTATTGCACAACATCTTGAAGTTTATCATTGTGCTGGGTGTTTTCAGCATCCTGTTCATCGATATGGATACGGTGATCAACCGCATTTTTTGATTTGGCTTAAAGCCAAAAAATAAAACCACCGCTTCAACGGTGGTTTTTGGCTAATTCAATAAAGGTGTGTTTATGACCTCTTGATCTTGTACACGATATTGAAGAGTTTTCCGGCAGTGCTTGCTCCCGCGGGCACCTTGGCATAATTAAGGCGGCCTTTTACAAAGTTTGCTATCTGCTCACTATCAGTTGCAACATCCAGTACCACGATTTCACCCTTTGAGTTCACGGTAAAATAGATGGTGCTTTCTATCATGTCCTGTTCTACGGTAAGAGGGGGTGCTTCAAGCAATGTTGCCACCTGGTTGCGCAGGTTTTGTGAGGGTTTTTCAGTGGTGGGGTCAATGCCGGCCTGCATGGATGCAGTGGTGATGAGCAAGAATGCTGCAAGGATTTTCATGGTTTTCATAAGCTTTGTTTTTGATTGATTTACAGTGTCAAAAGTAGCGGCAGTATCCTGGAGTATAGAATTTTAACGGTTAAGTAAAGCACATTAAAATACTAAGGCGCGGTTAAGGGGCAGGGGTGTTTACATTGTGGCAACATTTGCTGATTCTTATATGCCTTTCGGCGAAAGCAATATCTTTTAATGGGCATTTTGGCAAAAGCCAGATTATCCCATCACAAAAACCTGTTAAACACGATAAGGATGGTAAAAAAAACACGCCCCATCATTAAGATAACGTGACGCCAACCTTAACAGGGCATACTTGTCAACCTTCGTGAATTAGTTAAATCAATACCAAAATCAATTCTTTACCTTTGCAAAAATCATAGATCGCAATGAGCAGACATCAAGGAGGCAGTAAACGAGGAGGAAAAGTTTCTGGGAGAGGCTTTAAGAACAAGCGTGGTGACAGCCAGGCAAGGGGTAACGCACCCGTTAAAAAGGGAGCGGTAAACTCTAGCCGCACTGAGGTTAAAAGTGAGGGAAAAGGAGGGATAAGACTCAATAAATATATTGCAAACAGCGGTATTTGCTCGCGCCGCGAGGCTGACCTTTATATTTCCACAGGCCAGGTAACCGTTAATGGCAAGGTGGCAAACGAGATGGGCTACAAGGTAAACCTGGATGATGATGTGCGTTTTGATGGCAGGAGGATCAACCCAGAACCCATGGCCTATGTACTGCTCAATAAGCCTAAAGGCTTTGCAACGACCACCAGCAATGCCAAGGGCATGACCGTTATGGACCTGGTGGCAAACGCGACATCGTCAAATATCAAGCCCGTGGGGAGGCTGGGCCGCAATGCAACGGGCCTGCTGCTCTTTACTAATGATGCCGCGCTGACCAATAAACTCTTGAAGTCAAAGACCGGCCTGCCCAGGTTGTTTCATGTCGCGCTTGACAAGAACCTCAAGGGCGAACACCTGGAGAAGATTGCTGCCGGCCTTAAGGTAGATGGCAAGGAGATCGAGGTGGAAGAGATAAGCTATGTCAACGGGGCACCGCACACAGAGGTGGGCCTATTGATCAAGAACACGGGCAACGGTATCATCAGGCAGATTTTTGAACATTTTGATTACCAGGTGGTCCGTGTGGATTGTGTCACCATGGGCAGCCTTACCAAAAAAGACCTGCCGCGCGGCAAGTATAGAATCCTTACCCAGATGGAAATCAACGCCCTCAAGATGCTCTAGATAAATTTTTAGTATACCCGTGGTGCGTATTACTTTTTTTATTTCATTTGTGGTGTAATTATAGCTTTCGCGAAAGCATAACACATTAATGACAGAACCACTTGTTTACCGGGGGTCTACACCCACCTTCAACCTGTTCATGAGTTGAAGAAATCATTGCATCCATACCTGATGGCGTGCAATATCTTGATTGATAAATACCACTTTTCACAAATTCTTAATAAGCTTTTAAGCCTTAAAGCGAATTGCATTGAATAATTTACAGCTTTATAGCATATAATGAATACTAAATACATCAACCTGATCGACCAGTCATTTTATTTTCCCACTGAGGAATTTAAACTGGATGATAACGAATTGAAGTTTCATGACATTGACCTCATGGGGCTCATCGAGCAATATGGTGCTCCATTAAAATTCAGCTACCTGCCCAAAATATCAGATAACATCAACCGGGCAAAAAAATGGTTTGCTGATGCCATTGAGAAACATGACTACAAGGGCACGTACAATTATTGTTACTGTACCAAGAGTTCCCATTTTAAGCATGTTCTGGATGAGGCCCTCAAGAACGATATACATATCGAGACATCATCAGCCTTTGATATCAATATTGTACAAAAGCTCAAAGAAAGCGGTAAAATAAGTGATAAGACCTTTGTGCTTTGCAATGGTTTTAAGCGGGACCAGTACATCAAGAACATATCAGACCTTATTAATGGTGGTCATCAAAACTGTGTGCCCATTATTGATAACTATGAGGAGCTTGATCTGCTCACGGCGGGGATCAATGGTGACTTTAAGGTCGGGATTCGCATCGCGTCTGAGGAGGAGCCCAAGTTTGAGTTCTACACTTCAAGGTTGGGGATAGGGTATAAAAATATCGTTCCGTTTTATGAAGACCAAATCAAGAACAACGATCAAGTAGAGCTTAAGATGCTTCACTTTTTTATCAATACCGGTATTCGCGATAACGCGTATTACTGGAATGAATTGATAAAATGCCTCAAGGTATATACCCGTTTAAAAAAAATATGTCCTACGCTTGATAGTTTGAACATAGGCGGTGGATTTCCCATAAAGAATTCACTGGCCTTTGATTATGACTATGCCTATATGGTAGATGAAATCTTGAACCAAATCAAGATTACCTGTGACGAGGCAGATGTGCCCGTGCCGCATATTTTTACCGAGTTTGGTAGCTTTACCGTGGGCGAAAGCGGTGGCGCCATCTATGAGGTTTTGTATCAAAAACAACAAAACGATAGGGAAAAATGGAACATGATAAACAGTAGCTTTATCACCACCCTGCCAGATACCTGGGCCATCTCTAAACGTTTTATCATGTTGCCCATCAACCGCTGGGATGAAGAATATGAACGTGTGCTACTGGGTGGCCTTACCTGTGATAGCGATGATTATTACAACAGTGAGCAGCACAGCAACGCAATCTACCTCCCCAGGTTTAAAAAAGAAAAACCGTTGTACATCGGGTTTTTCAACACGGGGGCATACCAAGAAACCATAGGGGGTTATGGAGGTTTGCAGCATTGCCTGATACCACAGCCCAAACACATTCTTATAGATAAGGATGAGGATGGAAACATAACAACCCGTATATTTAATGAACAACAAAAAGCAGAAGATTTGCTTAAAATCTTAGGTTATGAGTACAATTAAAAACTTTGCCGGCATTCCTGATGAGTTTGCCAAACTGGACAGTGCAAAAATCGTGTTGATACCCGTGCCGTATGACGGGACCAGCACATGGCAAAAAGGGGCTGACAAGGGTCCGGAAGCATTTTTACATGCCTCTGAAAACATGGAGACCTATGATATCGAGACAGATACAGAGGTCTATCAACAAGGTATTTACCTTGCTCCGGCGGTCACTGAGCGTGCGACACCCCAGGCCATGGTAGAAGCCGTGCACAAGACCACAAAGGAGTTTATTAAGCGCAACAAGTTCGTGACCCTTTTTGGGGGGGAGCATTCCATTTCAATAGGCAGCATCCGTGCCTTCAGTGAACTTTTTGATGACCTTACCGTGTTGCATATTGATGCCCATACAGATTTAAGAAAGGAGTACAACGGCTCAAGATACAACCATGCATGTGCCATGTATGAAGCCAGCCAGACTACAAATCTCATACAAGTTGGGATTCGCAGTATGGATGTCCTTGAAAAAACGGTGATGGATGAGGATAAGACATTCTTTGCCCATGAGATGGCCTCAGATGAGTACTGGGTAGATAATGTTATTGAGCTGTGTGGCGATAATGTATTTATCTCCTTTGACCTTGATGCACTAGACCCCTCCATCATGCCATCTACGGGCACGCCAGAGCCCGGCGGACTTTTCTGGTATGAAACCATGGATTTCTTGAAGCGAGTTTTTGAAGAGCGCAACGTGGTTGGCTTTGATATCGTGGAGCTTTGCCCTAACCAGGTGGATAAATCATCAGATTTCCTTGCGGCAAAATTATATTACAAGATGTTGAGCTATAAGTTTCAAGGAGAAGAAATAGAAGATGATTATGACAATACATACGTGTCAAAATCAGGTAAAAGTAACGTGTCAAAATTTGACTTAGATGACGAAGACTAAAGGGAGTATTTCCCAATTTATTGAAAAATATTATTTACACTTTAACGCGGCAGCCCTTGTGGATGCGGCAAAGGCTTATGAAGAACAGCTCGCTGGCGGTGCAAAGATGCTCGTCTCCCTTGCTGGAGCGATGAGTACCGCAGAGCTGGGCAAGATCTTTGCAGAGATGATACGCCAGGACAAAGTGCAGATTATCTCCTGTACAGGGGCAAACCTTGAAGAAGATATCATGAACCTGGTCGCACATTCACATTATGAACGCGTGCCCAACTATCGTGACCTCACGCCCAAAGAAGAATGGGACCTCCTAGAGCGTGGCCTTAACCGTGTGACAGATACCTGTATCCCAGAAGAAGAAGCCTTCCGTCGTTTACAGAAGCATATCTTTAAAATATGGAAAGATGCCGAAGAAGCTGGAGAACGTTACTTTCCGCACGAGTTTATGTACAAGATGCTGTTGAGCGGCGTGCTGGAAGAATACTATGAGATTGACCTCAAGGATTCTTGGATGTACGCTGCCGCGGAAAAAAACCTGCCCATTATCGTCCCTGGATGGGAAGATAGTACCATGGGGAATATCTTTGCTTCTTACGTGCTTAAGGGCGAATTGAAGGCCAGTACGATGAAGTCTGGTATTGAGTATATGACCTTCTTGGCAGATTGGTATACAGACAATTCTAAAAACGGTATCGGTTTCTTCCAGATAGGGGGAGGTATCGCAGGAGATTTCCCTATTTGCGTGGTGCCCATGCTGTATCAGGATATGGAACGGCCAGAAACGCCTTTCTGGAGCTATTTCTGCCAGATTTCAGACTCGACCACAAGTTATGGGTCTTATTCAGGGGCGGTGCCCAATGAGAAGATTACCTGGGGTAAACTGGATATTGATACCCCTAAATTTATTATTGAAAGCGACGCCACCATTGTGGCTCCATTGATATTTGCATATCTGCTGGATATGTAGGTAACCAACCTGTTTTATCATTTTATTGAACACAAAACCTCGCCTATCATGGCGGGGTTTTTTTCTTTTTTTGGCTGTAGCCAAAACAACTCCATACTCTTTGTAAAAACCTTATTTTTGTAGCTTGAAATTATTACATGTCCTATAAGTTAACGGTCATCGTCCCGGTTCACAACGAAGAAGAAAACCTGCCACGGGTCGAGGCAGCATTTCTTGATTATTTTGACAAGGCCCTGCTGCCCACAAAAGTCCTTTTTGTCAATGATGGCTCAACCGATGCCAGTCAAAAAATAATTGAAAAAATATGCTTGAGGCACACCGGTTTTGAATACATCAGTTTTTTAGAAAACAGGGGGCTGAGCGCGGCCATTAAAGCGGGGTTTGACCATGTGCAAACCGCATATACCGGGTATATAGATAGTGACCTGCAGACCACTCCTGAAGATTTTAATAAGCTGCTGCAATTTGTGGGAGAGTATGACCTGGTAACGGGGCATAGGGCAGACCGCAAAGATAAGTTTGTAAAAAACCTGAGCAGCCGTATTGCAAATGGTATCAGGCGTGCATTTACCCACGATGGTATGGATGATACGGGATGTCCGCTTAAGATAATCAAGACAGAGTATGCTAAGCGAATTCCCATGTTCAAGGGATTGCACCGTTTCTTACCTGCCATGATTTTACTCCAGGAAGGTAAGGTTTTACAAGTGCCCATAAGGCATTTTCCACGTATTGCGGGTAAGGCACACTTTGGGGTGTGGAATCGCTTGCTGGGACCATTAATGGATTGTTTTGCCTACTTGTGGATGAAGAAAAAATATATCAATTATACCGTAGCCAAGAAGTCTAATGACCAGTGAATGGTGGATTTATACCGTGGGATTTGTAGCGCAGTTGCTTTTTAGTGGGCGGCTCATCCTGCAATGGATTCTCTCAGAAAAATCAAAAAAAGTATTGACACCATCTAACTTTTGGTGGTTGAGCTTAGCAGCTTCATTCTTACTTTTTGTTTATGGTTATCTACGAGAAGATTTTGCCATCATGCTGGGGCAAATCCTAACCTATTTTATTTACATAAGAAATTTACAACTGCAGGGGCAATGGAGCCGTAATCCCAAGATGGTGCAGTGGTTGCTGTGGTTGTTCCCCGTGCTTATCGTTATCTATTCATATAATAACAATTCTTATGATGTAGATAAATTGTTCAGAAATGAAAGCATCCCGTTATGGTTGTTGGTCCTGGGCATCGTGGCGCAGGTGGTGTTCACCTGTCGTTTTATCTATCAATGGATTTACTCAGAGCGCAGAAAAAAATCATCATTGCCGCTAGGCTTCTGGATGCTTAGTTTGATTGGTGCCGTGATGATTTTGGCGTATGCCATAATAAGAAGGGACCCGGTGCTGTTTATAGGGCATTTAATGGGGTCCATAATTTATATACGAAACATCAGGTTGTCCTTTGGGATAGATAAATCATGACCATACCTCACAAATACCATATACCCTTGTTGTTGCTCGTGTGCCTGTGCATCTTTTTCCCGCACCTGGGGGTGATGTACGAGAATATCATGGAGGCGCGCAACTTTGTCACGGCACGTGATATGGTAGAGCGTGGCAACTGGATTTTTACCACGATTAACGACACGCCACGATATCAAAAACCGCCCATGCCCACCTGGTTTACGGCACTCTCTGCGCTGGTTTTTGGCCTGGGCAAACTATGGGCGTTGCGGTTACCGGCCGCGATCATGGCTACCTTATTGACGCTTTCCAGCTATAGGCTGGGGCGCGAAATCTTTAAAGACGCCATGCAGGCATTGTACGCCGCACTTATTTTGGCCACGTCGTTTTACATTGTTTTTGCGGGGCGCAACGGCACTTGGGATATTTATTGCCATGCTTTTACCATGGTAAGCATTTACTGTTTATGGCATTTTATACGGGGTAGAAAGTTGCTGCTTAATGCGATAGGTGCTGGTGTTTTCATAGGGTTTTCATTCTTGAGCAAAGGTCCCGTGTCACATTATGCATTATTGCTGCCCTTTATCATCGCTTATCTCGTTGTCTACCGTCCACCATTTAGCTGGAAGAAGGCTTTCCCGTTGAGTTTGTTGATTATTTGTGCCCTTGTGGTGGGACTTTCCTGGGGCCTGGTTATTTATTTCTTTGACCATGACACCCTCACCAGGATCTTAGAAGCCGAAGCCGCAGCACGAGGTAACCGCAACGTGAGGCCGTTTTACTATTATTGGTCCTTTTTTACACAAAGTGGTATCTGGACCATTCCTGCTTTTATAGGGTTATTATACCCCTATCTAAAAAATAAGGTTAAAGACCTGCAAGCTTATAGGTTTACATTATTCTGGACACTTGCGGCGGTAATCTTGTTGTCAATTATACCAGATAAAAAATCAAGATACCTCATGCCCGTGCTCATCCCGCTGGCGCTTAATACAAGTTTTTATATCAAATATCTCGTCCATAATTTTCAGGATTTCAAGAGCAATCTAGAGCGGTTTCCGGTGTATTTCAATTTTGGTATTATTGCGGTCATCGCGCTTGTGGCAGGTATTACTGGAGTATTTGCGCTTGATTTGACCGGGCTGTGGCCGTGGTTTGTTCTTTTGGCCTTGAGCCTCATTATAGTGGGCGTTGTCATTGTACGTGGCCTGCGGGCAAAAAACATATCCCGTGTCTTTATGGCAGTGATTGCCTTTACATGTTGCGTGATTGTCTTTGGGTTTCCATTGATGCGCATCACGTATTCTAATCCAGATTTTGATAGGCTTTCGCCAAAAATAACCCAGTGG
>CEQG01047683.1_pt1 | contig 26170 bp, 17 predicted proteins | sample 350301 | NCBI WGS metagenome assembly CEQG01 (sample SAMEA2621242, study PRJEB7988) | marine metagenome | isolation source: saline water (ENVO:00002010), including | reverse complement strand
TTCCCCGATTTCATAGCATCGATCGGTAAAAGACTTTATCAACTCTTCGCGAAACTCATCCCTGCGCTGGTCGCAATTGGAACTGCATTCCTCCATCATGGCATAGGCATCATTCTCTATGATACTCACTCCAGTGGACTGGGTATTGCCATTGATATCATTTAATTCAACAGTTCCCAAGGACTGTAACTGTTCAAAAGTCCTATTCGAAACATAGGTATCTATCAAGCTTCTCGACAAATAAGGCAAATCCACGAATGCATCCAAAGGAATATCGGGGTCCAGATATTGTAGTTCAAAATCACCTGAATTACTCTCATCCTCTTCTAATAAAATACCGAAATCGGGATTGATGACATATTCCGTGGCCTCATAGTAATTCTCACAGTTGATGACCACCCCATCAGGTTCAATGGTCTCTTCATAGTTTTTGATCATTTCATAAAAACTGAAGCGTTGGTCACAGCTCCAACTGTTGCGGTCATAGGGACAAGTGATATAACCAATACCACAAAAATTACAGGGTACCGGATCTTGCAAGGTCCCCCCACAGCAGGGTACTTCGTTTCCGTTTTGGTCAAAACAGATGTTCGGGTCTCGATAGCAGGTTTGCACTTCCAGGCTTGGAAAGGTCCCATCCACGTAGGTATAATATTTAAAGGCATACACAGGATCTTGGATATTGGGAAAAATATCCCTGAGTATCCCGGTTATTTCATTGTTGGGATCGGTCGTGGGGTCTTCATAATCCGTACTTTGAGTGGCGGGATCTAAGGTGAAGTACTGCCAATTTCCGCCATCCGAACCATTCAACAATCTTGATTCCAGGTATTCCCCATTACCTTCCGATGTGTCAAAATCCGCAATAAACTCAGTAAAATTATTGGAAGGGTCATCCGGGTCCAGAATGTCCGCAAATACATAACCCGTGCAGTCCAAAAAGGTCTTGACCAGGTTGCCGTTTAATTTGTTCACCTCATCTGCTATGTCATCCGTGGTACTGGCGTTCTTTTTACGTAATTTTCGCTTAATCTTTCCTCTTGATATCCACCGTATGATCCAGCTTTTGATACCGTCAACGGCTTCATCCACGGCACCATCATCTTGGATATCCACATTATCGGCCACATTGCTACTCTGATCAATGTCCGCGGTGTAGGGGTTCACACATATCTTGTTCACCAACTCAATGACCAAAGGTTCCCAACATCTGGCCAACTGATCGATGGAATATTGTGCTCCATTGATTCGGACAGGAGCCTCAGGAATATCACAGGTATTGTACTTTCCAATATTTGGATCGGGCGTACCCCCAGTATAGGGGGGAACCGTATTGGGGTCCGACCCATCAAACCGGTTAGCACATCCATTGGCACCATAGTCATCCGTTGCCATATGATAGACCATCTGGTTCAACAGTCCCGGCCGATGCCATCCCCGCATGGCGTCATATATAGCGTCTGCTGCCATTTCCCTAGTATAGTTGGTATCCGTGGATGCCTTGCACTCATAGAGCATGGATATGGCATAGCCTTCAAAATCCAACGGGTATGCATTACTGTTCACTATGGTAATATTGCCATTGCCGTTATCTTGATAGGTAAAGTTTGATGCGGTATCCGTTAAAAATTCATTGTTGGGGTTAATCGCATTTGCTGTGGTATTATAATAATTGGTCGAACCGTTCAATTGGCTCACCGTAGTATTGTCACTAATGTAGGCCTCCAATGCCTCGGGGGATGGCTTTTGGAAAGGAGGAGTATATACAATAGGGACATTAAATTCACAACAGGGCGTGGTAAATCGGACTTCCACTGGTTTAATATCCCCTAAACCTGTGATTTGTCCATAGTCAATGGGCACCAGGTCGTTACCATCAAAATAGATGATTTGGACGCTGTACAGTTCCGGGCTTTGGGCATAAAAATCCAGAAACTCATCGGGAGCTTCAGGGTCCCCGACATCCTTTCTTTTGAATTGATACCCAATAGTGGAACAATCCGTACAATCAAAATTCAAAACATCATTTGTATCCAGGCTTGCCAACAGATTTTGATTATAAAGTAGCTGTCCATAAAAGAAAAGGTCGTTGTAGAGGTATTGCATTTCCTCTTCACAGTCCACCTCATCCAAGGCATTGATCAGCCATTCAAAATAAGGTTCGATAAGTCTTCTGGTATTTTCTTGATTGGCCACCAATTTGGCGGTAATGTCATCCACGGGACTCAAGGTCTTTTGGATATAGTATGTTCCCGCATTCAGACTGACTTGGCCAAAATCCACTACGATTTGGCTATCTTCGGGAGCTATGGACAGGTCTACAATACTCTCTTCCAGAAATTCATGAACAACGGTTCCATTCTCCACGTTGAATACCTGGATATGCAACTTGTAGTCCACCTCGAGCTCCAGATTGTTACAGAGTCCCTCCAAAACCGGTTTGGCTATAGTGTACCCGATGTTGAGTTCGGTACCATCCTCAAGAATAGTAATCCTTTTGGAAGCTTTGAAACCACTTTCCGTTACTGTATTATTGGTAATCCTATCTGTGACACCTTCTACTGCAGGACCTGTATTGATTTTATCCAAAACAGCATCATCCTCGCTAAAGGTCAGTCCCGTGGCAATGGTATTCCCTTCCTTTGTGATATAGGCTACCGATTTGGTATTGTTCGGATCTATGGTAATGACCTTTGCCACCTGCTCTGAATCTGGGGCCTCATCCCCAAAAAGCGCAATAAGCTCTTCCTCTGTAGGGGTACCGTACAAGGTTCTTACCGTCCGGCCCTGACCCGTTGATTGACCTCCCAGCATATGGGTTTTGCCCACTCCCGATTGCTCCACGACACGATCCGTGCCATCATTACTGAAAATAACACGTGTATAGGGGTATCCTTCTGCATTGGGGATACGCTTATCCACATTCATACTTGAATAGTAGCCAAAGGCTCCTGTTGCGTCAATGGTGGAGGGCTGTGAATAATTGGAAACTTCATCAAAATGCTTCGCCTTATATAATTCCCCATTGGTCGTCACAAAATTATTCTTGTAACTGGTGATGCGCTCTCCCTGTACGGGTACGGGCAAGGTGGTCAATGTAGGTCTTCCCGATTTGTCCAATATGGTCTGGGAAATGATTTTATAATTCTTTGATGGAAAATATCGTTGTGTCTGCTTTATCTGATTCAAGGTAGTGGCATAAGTGGCCTGCTCACTGACCTTGCTTACCTCGGTAAAGACCCGACTGTATTGATAATTGGTACCGTCATCGGGATCCTCAAAAAAGAAGGCTTCCACATTGCCTGTGGGATCTTCGAACTCATGGATCCCGGTACCATAGATAGACGAATTCCATGGACCCCAATTTTGATCGTTTCCGATACCATTGTCAAAATAGGTGCCAATGGGACGTACACGCCAAATGTAGAATCCCTGCCCTTCTCCGATGGTCATGGTCAATTCCGTGTCCGAGCCATAAGTTTGAAAACTAAGGGCTTTCTCCCAATTAACGTTGGCACCAATATGACGTTCATCCAATGCAAGGTTCCCATCGATGTTGAACAGACGCAATAATTGAAATTCATAACTGGGAGCAGCACAGCTATCCGCCCAATCAAAGGTAACTGTCTTTCCTCCCACGGATGGTGTTGCAGAAATCAGGTTCACTGAATGTCCAGAGACTTCGATACCGTGAGTCAGCTCATAGTAAAGACCGATACCCAAGTTGGTTGGTAGATCGATTGTGCCCATGGTATCAGATGCCGAGTTGATGGTGGCGGTAATACCCGTTATCGATTCGGTATTATACGAAAGTCCTGTGGCCGTGTCCGCAGCATCAATGTACTGTTCCAGATCAAGATAAACCAATCCCTCAGGGTTCTGATTATTAAGCGCTACATCAAAATTAATGGTGGGGTCGGCACCTCCCGAGGTAAGCAAGGTCAAATCCAGGTTGACTTCAATATCAAACAATATGCCTGCTGTCCCTCCCCCATAACCGTACTGCTCACCCAAATCCAATTTGACCCAAGTTTTTCCCTGTTTAACAAGAAAGTCCGAACAGGGGGTTGGAAAGGTCAAACTGCCCGTTGTACTATTCCCCATAGAGGGTACGGCAATGGCAGCGTGATCGGAGATGACGCCCAATTCCTGCCCCCTGAGTTGGGTAATACAAAAAAGGCAACTCAAGGCCATAAGTTTGGTTATAAAATTTCGTATCCTCATGTTGATCAGTTTTTTCTATTGTCAATTATTTCAAAGTCCCTATATAGGGGTTTCAAGCTGTTCCCTTTGAACAGCTCCGCAATCGGTGGATTGATCTTTTTGGCACTATCGAAGTCGAGTACGTAATAGGTAATGACTTGTCGCTTGATTTTACTCTTTCCATCATACAGGTTCTCCACTTTCAATACACGATGTTCTTTGGTATCATAAGTGATTTTCTGAAGTACCAAGTTGGCCCTTTTAGCAAATTCCAGATTCGGCTCTACGGTTATGATTATTTGATCTTCATCCGCTAACGAACACTCCATGGCCTTTGCAGAGTTCAAAAGGGAACGTTGTACCTCCAAAAGTTGTGCATGGGCATCCATTTCCTTGAATATCCTGGGGTCTGAGCGGTTCCAATAAATGCGTTTCTGTTGCGGAAGTACCACAAAGATGTTTTCCCGATCTCCAAAGACGCTCATCTTCTGATCATGGACCATTATCCGCTCTTTACTGGTCAACACTTCGGTATTGTTGATTTGCACATCCATACCTGTATTGGGGGTAAATTCCGTTTCCATACGATACCTTAAATGGTATACCTTGCCCTCTAGCGGACCTCCCACACCCTCCATACGTTCCAAATAATCCAAGAGCAATTTCCTGCAATCACCGTTGGCATAAGGGCACTCCCTTCCCCATAGGACAAGGGGTAAAAAGGTTAAAATCAAGATGTATTTCCTAAAAGTTATCACGGTTTTCACGGGGTGTATTGTATTGTGTTTCGGTTATAGTTTTCAATCCTTTTTCGGTCTCAATGAGTTTTCTGACCAATTGTCCCTCATTATTATATTGATAGAACAGGCCAAAATGTTGATCGTCAAAAAGAGCTATCAATCGTAGGGACTTTGCATCATACACAAAGCAGGTCGTCTGTGACTCCTTAGGGGCAAATTTGATGTCATCCAGATAGATTGCAGGGTTATCAAAGGAAATGGTTGCACCGATAGGCTGTCCCAATGGCAGGGAAGCAGGTTCGATAAATGCCCGATACAGTGACCACTCCCCTGTTTTGGCAACAAATTCAGGCGAGTAATCGGTACCATTCACGTCGATGATCATATTGTCCAGTTCCCCGCCAACGGGCTTTGCCCAAAATTTAAGCCATCCACCCGATGTACTCAACTGCTCTTGGGCCACAACCGCATCAAAGACAGGAATGCCAGAGGGCACTTGCCAAGAAATATTTCCTGAATGTGCGGTACCCACCGCAAGACCAGGAATGCCAAAGCCTTGTTTATCCTCGAAATGTTCAAAGATCATTTCATCGTATTGGGCGTTCTGGGCTATCATGATCGGCTGGGTAAAATCATAGCCAAACCATGAGGCACTATGCACACCAAGAACATCTTCCTCTTCAAGGGCATTGCCATTGGGGGAGTATTTGGTCACCTCGCTCAACTTAACCCACCGCTGATCTTGCCCGGCCCCCATCGAATAGTCGAATGGAACAAAATCCTCCAAGATTCCACCTTCATATATCTTGCCCAATTGGGTATCCCTATTGGAGGATGGCTTTGTTTGCCCCTTATAGGCATAACTCTGGTGGAGCCTCCATATTTTTTCCAGTTCGGGGATCGCTGTGCCCGAACCATAAAGGAAATGGATGGTATTGTCCATCCAAGAGGACACACCTGCCAATGTATTGAAGGTATTGGAGCTGGAAGAAATTACCCTGTCTGCCTTGATGTTCCAGGTTCCGGCTTCCGTTTCGGTAGGGTTCAATGGATTGGCTCCTGCACCATAGGTGATGACCTGTCCGGAACTGGCCAGCAATTGGTTCGTATACTCCAAATTTTCAGATTTCCTACCCATTTGGGCGTAGTTCCAATGAGCGGGAATATTGAGGCTGTATATGGAACCGTCGTGCAGCTCCCCTGAGCCGGTAACCGGAATACGATGGTAAGCATCATAGGTCTTGGTCAGCACTGGTCGCCCCGTCGCATCGTCAAAGGCCAAATGCTCGGTGGTCGAAGCAATGTTATCGCTATAGGATACCACTTTCTTTTGGATGGCGGGATAGTTTATCACCTTGGTGACAGCATATTTGCTCAACTGTTGTTCACTATAAGCAAACTGTAACCAACCAGAAACAAAAATGGGCGGGGGAAACACTAGACCTACACTGACATCGATCTCAAAATTAAAATCCAAGTTTTGGTTCTGTAATCTGAACCGTTCCATGGTCATATCCATTTCCTTTCCTGGGGTGTCCCAAGTATAGGTGCCATCCCCTTGCATCATAGGCACCTTTTCTCCAGGTTCATAATAATGAAAATCCTGGCCGGAGGAAATATAGCTCGAATTGCCCTTGCTATAATCGCCTCCATAGGTTCGTACCGATTTCGGTTTTCCGTCCATGGCGTTCAAGATGAACCTAAAACCTTGGGATGCCCAGGCTTTATCAATGCTATAACTGAAATTGGGTGTTGGTATGCTGAGTTTATCGTCATAGCTATCGTCCTGTAGTACGGAATATTCTACCCCTTTATCCGGGTTCCCAAAGCCAATATCATATCGAGTATCTGAATTCGGGTCACTTTGGGTATAATCATACAGCTTGTCAAAGGGATAGTCCTTGGTGGTATAGTACTCATATATCGTATGTCCTGAGCCTGTTTTTCCCTTATGGATATTCTCTACGACGACACGGGCATGTTTTACCGACGGTGCGGGCAATAGGGACTCACCGATAGGGCCTTCCGATTGTTCCTTGTCCTTTCCGACAATCAGTCGATTGAGCCATGATTGGTCCTTTTTGGGCAAGAAACCTACCAAGGGGTTTTCTTCGCGCATTTCATTGGGTTCGTTGGTAGCCACACCACTACTGCGGCCATCCTCGAGTTCATATATGTATTCCTGTCCGTAAATTGCGGCATCCCCGGTCTCGATACCCCTGTCGTACATCAATACCCTTTTGACCCGGATGCCATCTCCTCGCTTCGCCTTATTTATGGGTATTTTCAAGTAGGAAAGTTCCGGGTTCAGTGCCTTGCAGACCTCTGTTTTTTGTGGATAGGAAGAGTTCAGGGCCAAACCGGAAACTGTGGTCATCCCCGCTATGGTAAATTCAGCTATGGCCAACGCGTCCCCGATGTTTTCCACCAATGGACCTTCACATCCCGCAAGTTCGGTAATTCTCCGTTCATATTTTGCTTCCATCTGTGATTCGCAACCGGCCGTGAACTTGCCCCAGCGTTGGGTGGTATAAAAATCATAACAAGCTTGTCTAGGGGTCAATCGGTATCCCTCGTCCTCAACGGGACTGTCGAAAAGCCCTACTCCAACTAAATTTTTTCCATCACTGGATCCGTCCAACTGAATGGATATTTCATTGGTACCAGGTTCATATAGAACATCAAGTACTTTGGCATACCCGGTCATATATTCCGATTTGCAGTTGGAGATATCCGCAAAAGTACCCTCAAGGGCATACAATAACTTAAAGTAAATCCGCTTGTCCACCTTTAGATTGCCCAAGTCATTTGCCAAGACATTGGCCACTCCCCCTGATACCGGAGGTATGGTCTCATTAAAATCTTCAAGAAAATAGGTCTTAAGGTATTGGTAGAGATCCTCTATTTCCGCTGCGTCCTCCAATGGGTCATAACCTATGTCGGAAAGATCCAGGGTATACGTCGGAGCATCGTAACTGTCATCCGCATCACTAAGCTTGACCAAGGCCATCACATTCCGGTCCTGTACATAGGAATAATCCTTGCTCTCGTATTCCACCAATATCTGTCCCCCTGAAGGAAGGGTCACCTGCTTCAATTGCCAAGCGGCAGGGTCAAAGACATTCTCAGGGATATCGCCTTGATAGGGCCATTTGATCAAGTTCAGGTGCCTTTCCCTTCCGTTATACTGATTTCCTCCCCAAGCATCCAATAAATGCGGAGCATAGTCCGGGTTTTGGGCATTGACAGAGTATCTGTCGCTTAAAGAGAAAAAACCATCCAAGCTTGGGTGCTCATCCACTAAATACTGTGGATAATCCGCACGGTCCTTATACCTATAATCGAATTTATAGGAACTGATACGGGCGCTCACCACCCCCTCAAACTCCGACCAGACCTTTCGCAAGGTAAGTTTACCGCTGTTTTCGGCAATGGTATTGTTGGGAAAGTTCCCATGGATGTTATTGGGCAGATTTCCCACCAAGGAATAATCATATTTAAAATTTGTGGTCTGCAAAGGCACTTCTGGTCTGCTCTTGGCAAAAAGCACGACCTTCTCCAAATATTCCAATTGATCCAAGCTGTTCTTCGCTCCCTCGTCATTGGAGGAGATGTCCTCTGTGGTAAGTTCTGTGGCCCCCAATCCATCAAAGCGGTCTATACCGGTTCCTTGAAGATACTGCGCCTGATCACTTCCCGGGTCCACTCCAAATCGGGCAGGGTCGGATGTATTGGTCACAAAATAGGCAATGTGTGTTTTGGTCTCCACTTTTTTCAGGAAATGGATTTCCTTTTCCCCGGTGGTTACAAAACCCGTGTCGTCCTTGGTATCGGATATTGAATTTTTTGCATACAACAGCCCATTGTAGGGAATACGCCAACGGTACCAGTCGGAATTGCCTTCATCGTTGTTTTCTCCATACTTTTTATGATATTCGAACTTGGTCCACCCTCCAAAATCGCCTTCGTCCGGCCCCGGTGTCCCCATATCGATATAATCCGAAGTAGTGATACTGGTCAAAAGGGAAGTGACCGGATAGGCTTCCTTCTTCACATCACCGACCATCACGTTATGCAAACATTGGTCCACATCGAAATTGCTGTCAAGGTAAAGCCGTTTAAAGGCAAGATAATTCTCTTCCACACGATCATTACTCTCTACATCCATGGACAAGGTTGCTGTATTTCGAACCATCATATCCACGTCATAGGTATACTTCAATCCAGCCTCATTGTATATACTGAACCCGTTGGTCTCCTTTTCAATATGCGAACTCGGTTTGGCCATGGATTCGTCCAGATCGGTCACTTGTTCTGTAGACAAGGTGGGGAACACATTGGTGATACCTGGAAAATTAGGCGAAGCCGTCAAACTTGCTTTGGCCAATTCGTTGTTACCATATTCCATTTTTCCACCCATGTCACCATAAAATCGGTACATGTGATCTTGAGCGGGCGCATTGAATAAGAAATTGTCCTCGTTCGTGTTTCCCTGTTTTGACCAATCGCCAATCTTGGATTTGGTATTTCCAAAAGCCATGTTGACCCCTACCCCCACATTGGTTCCGATCATGGTTTCTACCCCTATGCCGTAGGTTCGGCGCTTGTTCTGATCTCCATCAATTTCTTCCGGAAAATAATGGCCCACACTTTTACGGTAGGGCCTGAATCCTCCCATGAGTCCTTCTCCGGTCAACATATAATTGTCCGGGGTGGAAAATGGAATACCAATAAAATAATCTCGCCTATCGAAAGCCTGACCCTTTTCCGTAATATAATCCGTTCGATAATCCCCAACCGCAGAAGGAGTGTTCAAATAACCAAAAGTCGTTATAGTGTCCCGAGGTTTTGTCTTGCTCAAACTAAAAGTCCCAGACAAACCGCCCTCTATACCTATAGGTGCAACTGCAGCGTTGATTTGTGCCCCAAAACTCACATTGAAACTATATCCATTCAATTTGGACAATGACGTGGGCATGCCCATATCGGTAAAGGTCCTAAAAGGCGTAAGCGTACCTGTTGCGGCACCTGTTGCCGAGGCTGCCAATTCCTTTTTGTCGATTTGGAGCACATTTTTATCAAACCGAACAAAACCTTTGTCCTTGGTGCTCTGGACCGGAACCAATGTTCCCCCGTTGGTTTTTTGGAACAATCGCATTGGATTGATGTCGGCGCTGAAAGTGATACCTGAGGCCGAACGGTTCATGGAAAGACTTCCAAAACCTTTGGATAGTCCTATTGAAGAAGTTTTTGCAACACCTTGATAATTATTGAACCTTACATATTTTCCCAAGCTCAGCGAGCCAAGACCGGAACCTGATGCCAAATCCATTTGTTGTGACCTAGCCTGCTCCTTTTTACTTGCACTGAACACTTCCAAATTCAATTTCTCCGACCCACTCAAAGTCCAATTTGGCCTGGTCTTGTTGTAAACGTCAATGGGAGTATTGTCATATTCATCGGGCAATCCCCTGACATTTTTGTTAATGGCCCCAGGATTGAGGGTCCATCCATGACCTACCCAGGATGCCTCCTCTTCTGGGGAGGTCCCAGAGTGATAGGACAATGACATGGCATAACCACCTCCATCCGGACCGGGAATCTGAATGACGGGCAAATTATAGGTGAATCCCCCGGATAGGGGGTCCACTAAATTGGTTGTGGCCACAGGTTCAAAACTTGAAAACTCGGGCATATTGGGTCCTGATGTCAATGCATTAATGGAATTTACGCTTGGCAACACAATGGTCAATATCATATCCAGCAATAGGATATAGGCCACTGTTCGAACATATTTTTTGCAGATTGAAATCATGTCGTTATTAGTTTATAAATTGAAGCGTTGGTATCTGTTCCAAGGCTTTCCTGTTAAACATAAAATGGCTGATGCCAGTATCCATAAAAGGGTCGTCGAAAACAACATCGACAACATTTTCCCCTAAACCTTCCACCTGGGTTCTTGGGAATACCACATAAAAGCTCTTTTTTCCCCCGACCTCATAGGTGTTCTCATAAGTGGCCAAAACAGGGGGTATCCTCTCCCCGCCCGCTCCTTTTATATAAAGGTGGTTCCGCAATTCAAAATTTAGGACATTTGCGCGTTCCCGGTAAGCCACCATATCAGGGACGTTATAATTGGACACGCTAACCTCTTCCTTATTGTGTACCACAGTAAACAATAAGGTCATAGAGGAGTCGAACTGATGCTGTAAGGCGTCGATATCTTCATCTCCTTTAATCGATTCCATGTAGGCCAGGTATTCCGGTGGAAGGTACTTAAGTGACATCGTAAACCCGTTGGCCGAGATTGCTTTGACACAACCATTGTCCGGGTCGTCCAACCATTTGAGAAAGGCCGTCTCCGTGCCCATGGTTCGGGTACATCCGCTCAAGACCATCAATGCCACTACCACATAAAAAATCTTACTATTAAATCCCATTGACATATTCTTTGTTCAATGCCTTCAAGACTTCATCGGTCACATCGGTTCCATGGTCCGTATACATTACATTCCCTTGTCCATTGGCCCCCAGGATGACATCATATCCCTTTTCCTTGCCATATCGCTCCATAAAATCGTTGATCTTGTTGTACACGCCCTTTAGAAGTTTTTCCTCCTCCTTGGCCGATTGTTCTTCTAGCTGTGTCCCCAAAACAATCAATTCCTGTTGCATTTTTGAGAGATTTTCTTCTTGTTGGGCATGTTGTTCCGGTGAGCGTTCAGGTTTCAATACTTCATGTTCCCTTTTCTTGGTCTCAAAAATTTTTCTTCTATCATTGAAGCCCTTTGTTAATTCCTCTATTCGTATTTCGTAGGCATCCCTGGCTTCCTTAAAACCCTGGTATCCTTCCAATACCTTTTGGGAATCCACGACGGCCACTGTAGTTTTCGGAGTAAAAAAGGTTGATAACCACCAAAACGCCCCTACGGCAATTGCCCCGAAAACACTATAAATTATTTTTCCGTTCATCTTTATTGTATTATAAATTGACCATTGAATATTTTTTGTTGAAGTGTGAGTTGAAACCTATAAAGGCCCGATTGTGCTTGGGTACCGTCCCATATAAATTTGTTATTTTCCACATCGGGCGGAATATTGGCAAGAAACTCGTTGGGTCCAGTAATCTGTAAACTGGCTCCTTGTGCGCTCAATAGGTCGGATAGATCAAATTCCAATGGTACCGACCGGTCATATTGTACTCCGTTGACAAGGTTTAGTGTGAAAGGAACCATATACCGTACACGTCCATTGGTAAAAGTGACGGTATCCCCTTCGACATTATAAAACTCGGTACTTAATGCCCTCCATTGACCGTTTTGAAACACCTCTACGCTATAGACTCCCTGAATCTTATTGATTCGAAGGTTCAACGCCGATCTGTCATTGGTAGATACAACATTGACCAGTAGGGAAACATCCCCACCTCCTGCGGGTGAGGTGTCGACAAATACCTCGCTCTGCTCGGACCCACTCGTGAGATTATCTATGGTTGACCCATCAAATACAATCTCAAAGTCCGCTATGGGCAGATTTTGAGTGTTGACAGTGATTCCCGAGGCAACACTGACAATCTGTGCGACAAAAAAACTTCCTGATTGGATATGCGTACCGGGTTGAAGTATAATGGCATTGCTTGCTTGGAGATTGACGTCCCCCGATGCAGAGTTGACAATATATTCCGTTTGTCCAATATCAGGCTTTGTGATCGTATTGGTTTGGGCATTGGAGACCATTCCCAAAAGGAACAGTACTACCATCATTGCTAAATTTCTCATAACTTCTTCCGCGTGATTGGTTTATTGATTTCTCGATTGACGTATTTCCTTTGTTAGCTTATCGATTTTCTTGTTTTGCTGAATCAGATAAAGGGTCATTTCTTCAATCTTTTCCAACAGCAGCTTGTTCATTTCTGCCAATCCGAACCCGTTGCCCTCCACTTCCTTGGCAGAAGGTAGATTGGGTAAATGACCATTTTCTTCAATATAGATTTCTAGGGCCTCAAGGGTCGGCAAGGGGTAATCGCCTTTAAATACATAATCGGGCCAGTTCCCGCTCAATTGCACTTGGACCTCCTCTGTTATCAACTTTCCGTCAATGGCCATTTTATATCCATTGGGAACGGAAGTGGTACCAACCGTGACAGCCCCTAGATAGGAAGCAACATTATCGGTTTCGGTCCACACAGCTCCGGAAGGTCCTCCCGACCCAGAATCCGTGGTCACCGAAATTGAATTGCTCGCCGCGCTTTCATTGCCCGCTGCATCCAAGGCGGTGACCGTAAAAGCATAGGTACCGGAGGGGGTCAATCCGGTCACTTGATAGGTATTCACATTTCCTACAGTAGACTCCAAGACCCCGTCCTTAAAAACACGGTATCCAGTTACCCCGATATCATCGGTAGCACCATCCCAAGATAGGTCAACAGTTGTATCTGAATTTGAATCAATGGCAAGTGTCGGACTAGTGGGACTTTGGGTATCTGTTTCCCCTGATACATCCACAGGTGTTCCTGCACTGGCAAATGAAGATGGACTCAATTGATTATTATATTCCGTGGCAATCCATCCATCCGAGCGGTAATTGTTCGCTACGCGCAATTCATCCAAGGTCCCATCAAGAGAAAAAGGTCCATTACTCCGGCCGCCCAGATATAAATTCTGAGCCAGTCCATCCGGCAATTGTTCTATCTGTACCACTTGAGAAAAATCACCATTAATAAAGGCCTTCGCTCCGGTCCCGGTAGCATCGAGCCGCATTACAATATAATTCCATTGATTGGCGACATAGGTCATTCCAAATGGATTATTGCCAGAATCATAAAAATCTACCTCATTGCTTGCCCACAACAACATGTTATACCCTACATTAACCGTTTCACTACGTTTGGCTATTACATAAAAATCGTGATAACTTTCTGGGTAAAACCACCCTGAAATGGTCAGGTTGGAAGTAAGGTTGAGGCTTGAATCGTTCCCTGCATTAATCAGTTCATTTGATCCATTTAGGATGATTCCCTGACCAATTTGAGCCGGTTGACTGTCATTGGAAGCCATGGGCACCGAGGTTGAACCATGATTTGAATAGGGGGCACTATCCATGATTTGTGGTGCAATGCCCGATGGGTCGTCCTCCAAGTGCCATATGGCTCGATAGTCCGACCATACCGCTTGACTTCCATAAGTGGAATCAGAAGCTGGTTGTGATTCTCCGGCCTTGTTGTACCAAATGTAAATGGTTGTGTCCGAGGTATTGGATAAGGTAGGTAGCTTGACCCATATTTGACATTTTCGATTGGACGGAGTAGTACTAGTGACAAATTCCACAATATCAATGGGCAACTGTACATTTCCTGAAGCATCACTTGAAAAACGGATATCCCCGCCGCCATTCAGCGCAGAATAAGTGCCATCATCAACGATTTCGGTGTTTAGTTGATCAAGAGTAATCAATACTGGAAAATTAGTAAGGTCGGAAGACCCTTCCACTTGAGAGGCAGAAATGGTAATGGGCTGCTTTCTAGCCCAACCAGAAAAGCCCATTGGAATTTCATATTCCGCCCCATCATCTTTGGGAGTCATATGAGCAAACAGTACAAAATGGACCATAAAGGACAATGCCAAAATAGAGAACATGGGTAATCTTTTCATCTTTTTTCGTTTTTAAGTTGTTGTTCCAACTCCTCTAACTTTTTATACTGCGAAAGGTTTTCTTCCTTAAGTTCGATGACATGCAGAAAAAGTTCCTCGATTTTTTCCAATAGCAATCGGTTCATCTCACCTAGTTCAAACCCTGACAACTCCACTTGGTCGGCCGAGGGCATATTGTGCAGGTGTCCTTTCGTCCGAATATGATTCTTGACCGCCTTTAGTGACATGAGGTCATAATCCGCTCTAAAAACATAATCGGGCCAAGCTTCGCTAAGCTGGACCCTTACCTCTTCGGCAATTAATTTATCGGCAACGGACATGCCATAACCAGAGGGAACCTCGGTGGTTCCCACGGCGATAGGCCCTATAAAGCTGGCCACACCATTGTTTAGCGTCCAAATAGTACCAGAATTTGAATTGGTTGTAATAGAAAGTATATTGCTCGTAGGACTTTCATTCCCGGCCAGATCTAGTGCTGTAATCGAGATATTATAAGTTGTACCTGATTCAAGGTCGGTCACCTCACAAGAATTGATATCACCAAGAGTCTTTTCAAGGACACCATTCTTATAAACCTTATAATTAGTGACCCCCACATCATCGGTAGCACCTGTCCATGATAGTCCAATTGAACTATTTGTAATGTTAGTAGTCGAAAGGATCGGGGCGGTCGGTGGTACCGTGTCACTCTCTACTATGCTCACACTATCAACAAATAGTACATCACCCACTGCTCCATTGGATCCGGACCCTGTGTAAATCTTTAATACAATCGTTGTATCCGTTGCGGTGACATTAAAATTATATTCCGTCCAGGTAGTCCCCGTTGTTATATGGGTTGGATTCGAGAAACCAGTGACCCCTTCCCAAGAAGCAAACGCTGGATCAGCACTTTGCGACCCAGCCTTTACCCAAATACTGATTGTATAAACTTTATCCACAATAGCGTTGAAAGTATACCTGATATTCCTATCATTATCAGCGGTACTTGGTGCCTCGATCCGTAATGCATAACTCCCCTGTTGGGGATCATTCGAGTCAGAAGTAATTATGGTAGAACCTGCGGTCCACCAACCCGAGGTCGTATCATCCTCGTTGTCTAAGCTAGCTGCATTGCTATGGGTATGCAATTGTTGAGATAATACTCGTTGAGAGCCCAACCAGAGGAGCAATATTATCAAGAAGAATCCTTTGGCACGAACCGCTGGGAAAGCTTGGGGCAGGGCAAAATAAGGTTCTGTAAGACGAAGTACGAGCATTTCGTACTTCGATCTCAATCGAAGATTGTTTATCATAAGTAGGTTAGTGTTATTTATGTAAAAACTTACTTTGGGAATAAGTATTTACATCACAATTATAGGTTTTTTCTTACTTATAATTAAATGTCATCCTACATTTTCGATGAAATACAACATTAGATTAAGGTCTTTGGTTTCTCTAATGGCGCATTAAAACAATTTCAGAAGTAATCTTTAAACGAATTACTAACCATACAGTTAGTATTTATGGAAACCGGCTGGGCATCAAGATAAGTTAAAGCTTTTGTCTTGGCGGTATTTGATAAATAGAGATGAAATTGTAATCTAAAGTTTACATTGTACGAATCAAAACTAAAAAGTTCTCACATATCAAAAAAATAGGCTCGGTTCGGGACTTAAGTACCAAAACTTTAGTGTGATATTTAAAATAGTAATGCCTTTAAGGAACCGTTTTTTGATTAAGTTCATTAACAAGAAAACTATAACCCTGTAAGGGTTAAATACTCAGAACCACCAAAAACGGTTAATTGAACCATCTTGGATTTAGTTATAATTAAATCTGCATCCATTACCTTATTAATGTTACCGTACTTACTTTTCTCCGTTTCGAAGGGTATAACGAACACTTTTTGCAAGAATATTTTAAAAATATGATGGAGAAATTTGGACTCGGGCCGGGATTCAATTGTAGTCTCAAATAAAATTTAAGACAAATTAGCTTAAAACAAGATTCGAAAGCATTCTTTTGTTAAAGTTTAGTTAAACCAGAGCCCCATTCGGTGGTACTATAAATTTAGTCCTCGAACACCCCCTAAAAACACTGAGTTTTTCCAATTCGGAAAATACCATCATCCCTTCCCCGAACAATTTTCCTTGGTTCGCGGCATTGAAGGGACAGACAACACATGCCCCTGATTTGGGCATCAAAGTTTTGTCCGTTACATCAAAACAGGCTTTGGTCAAATCATAGCTCCGACTTTCAATCATCCGTTTGATCCGATGCCCTTGATATTCTCCTTCAAGGCTTTCCAGCATCTTCTGTTGTTCCCCTGGCTCGAAAAGGGCCACTTCCACCCCAAGTGAAATGGTCATTTCCCCATTTCGGACATAGGCCTTGAACCCCCTCGATCAACCCTGCCAGTTTGATGCGCTGCCGGACAATGTGAACTTGAAAGGAAGGATAACATATATTTTATTGTTTTTCTGGTATAGGGGATAGGTCTTTGCATATATAGAATATGGAAAAAGGATTTGGTCAAGGAGATCAAATGAAAAAACAATCAATTTCCAACCTTATAAAGTAAAAATCTTCAGAATTCCCCCCAGTGGCCTTCATTAGCGCTTATATACATCAATGGAAATTGCGTCACAAAGCCATTTTTAGGAAAATCCCTACGTTTTTATAAATTTGAATACTATTTTTATCGTAATGCTCAAATTGTTCAAAGTATTTTTCTAAAAAAGCTAAAATGAGAAACTTTCACTTTTTGATATTGATTGTATTGATAGTTGGTTGCCAAAGCAGTAAAAATATGCTATCAGCCGAATGGGTCAAACCAAACTATTCCTCAAGGACATTTGCTAAGCTAGCAGTGATTGTAGTTAGTAAGGATTATGAAATAAGACAGGAAGCAGAAAAAGCAATAGCCCATAATTTGACCAAGAATGGTCAAAATGCGGTCAAAGGGACTTCATTTTTACCCTTAAATTCCAGTGAGAGCGACTGGAAGCCTGAAAGTGTGGCCCAGAAATTAAAACAGAACCAAATAGATGGAGCCCTTGTCGTTGGATTGGTCAATACCAGAGATCGTCAAGTATACAAGCAAGGAGAGGACATTGTCTATCCCTCTGGATATGTAAGAGTGGGGAGAAACATTTATAGAACCTATGGTCAGGTCCAAACACCTGGCTACTATACCCATGAAAAAGAGTACATTATAGAATCCAACCTATACGATTTGGAACAGTCCTCCACCAATAAAAAGGATGCCTTGGTGTGGACAGGGCAATCAAGTGTGGGAAGCTACCCATCACTGCGGCAAGCATCCAACTCCTATGGAAAAAGGTTGGTGCGCCATTTAATGGAAAACAATAGTATCCTTCTGACCAATTCGCAATGATTGACAATGAACCTAGACCTTCATGAACTTCCTATGGCCAACCGATGATACTTAGATACGAATTGTTGGTCATTATTTCTTTTGGTGCTTTCCTTATAGGTGTTATATGCGCATGGATTCTATTCTCATTCACCAAAAAAAGGAGGTTTTCCAATAATGTATTGGCATTTGGATTGCTCGGATTGGCAATGATCATTGTTGCTAACACTTTGACCTATACCGATATTTATTTTCGTGTCCCACACCTATTCAGGAGTATTTTTTTTGTTCACTATTTGATACCGCCACTTTTTTACATTTATGTCAGGAGTATGGCGAATGGGGAAACGGGGTTTAGAAAGTATGATTGGCTATTTTTTGTCCCTGCGACACTTCATTTTATGGAGATGATCCCTTTTTATTTAACCGGGGCGGATGAGAAGCTGGACCTGATTCGCTCCCTCTTTCAATCCCCTACCAATCTGTTTGCGCATAGGGAAGGAATGCTGCCGCCTTTCACGCATCCTTTTTTGAAAACCTTTTTGGGATTGATCTACACCTATTTTTCCATAACAATATTATTAGGTGTTCACAATAATTTTGAAAATGGAACAATGACAAAGAAAATGGGAATATGGCTCTGGGGATTGGTCATACAGCTTGGAACATTTTATTTATTGGCATTCATCATTTTTTGCTTCCCCTACTATTTTTCCAATTTTATCATTGTAGTTGATATTCTGATCATGGGCGTTCTGTTGTCCACTGCCTTGACCCTAATGTTCCATCCCTCGGTGTTATATGGAATGGGTTTGGATGTACAAAAACAACAGGACAAGAATGGAAATACCTTTTCTTTGAGCAATGAACAGATGATTTGTTACGAACAGACCATAACTTCCTTTTTTAAGGATGAGCGTCCATTTTTGAACTGCGACTACAAAATCAACAAGCTATCCGAGGACATTGGTGTCCCAGTCCACCATATTTCTTATTTCATCAACTATACTTATGGACTGAGCTATTCCAATTTTATCAACAGGGCCCGTATTGATCATATTATCTCAATATATCAGGATGAGAAATACCGACAACTCACCTTGGAAGGGATTGCAAAGGAAGCTGGATTCAATTCACGTAATACTTTTATTAGGGCCTTCAAGAAATATATAGGTGTGACCCCCTCCGAATATTTTCTTGGACAAGTTGAAAATAATGATTCCTCAAATCCCTAAAACTGTTCCATTTTCTAAAATTGAACAAATTCTTACCACGGTTGGTGCCTGAATATTGGGCCAAAATCTAATTTTGGAACAACGACGTTTTATGTAGTTTGTTTCCCAAAGTAAGTTCGACACCAAATCCAATAGGGCGTTCCACATGCCAAGTCAAAGATGATTTACCTTAAATACCGAGCCATGAAAACGAATAAATACAGTTTATTTCCAACGCTACTCCTATTCTTTATCAATAGTTTGTATGCGCAAACCGACATCTCACAAATCATCGAAACTTCCATCGACAAGGACCAAAGTCGATTGATAGAGATTTTCAAGGACATTCACCAGAATCCCGAACTGGGTTTTATGGAGACCCGCACCGCGGGCGTTGTGGAAAAGGAATTAATGTCACTTGGCTATGAGGTAAAGACAGGAATTGGCGAAACTGGTGTCGTCGGGATCCTGAAAAACGGAAACGGCCCCACGGTCATGTACCGGGCGGATATGGATGCCAATGCCGTGAAAGAAACCACAGGGCTTCCTTATGCCAGCACGAAAGTTGTGAAGAGGGAAGATGGTTCGGAAACACCGGTCATGCATGCTTGTGGACATGATGCCCATGTCACATGGATGTTGGGTGTTGCCAAACTTATGGCAGAACACAAAGAACTCTGGAAAGGCACTCTGATCATGGTAGGCCAACCGGCGGAAGAACCTATTCTGGGGGCAGAGGCCATGGTGAACGATGGGCTGTACACCACGCATGGCGTTCCCCAACCTGATTACTTATTTGGGTTACACACCGCACCGGTCGGTGTCGGTCTAGTGGCTGCCGCAACTGGAGTCCGCATGGCAGGAACAGATCAAATTGATATCACATTTCACGGGGTGGGAGGCCATGGTTCCATGCCCAACCTCACTAAGGATCCCGTTGTCATGGCTGCTTCGGCGGTCATGCAATACCAGGCCATTGTCAGTAGGGGAATCGACCCGAAGAATTCTGCGGTCATCACAGTGGGGTCAATTCAAGCTGGAAGCGATAACAACGTCATTCCAGCTTCCTCTTTAGTCAAGGTGAATTTGCGCTGGTTCAACGAGCATGACCGGCAACTGTTGATAGAAGGGATCAAGCGTATCAATGAAGGCATTGCACATGCCTACAATATGCCCAAGGACAAATTTCCGGAAATGAAAATGAAAGGTTGGTCAACACCCTTGGACAATGATGTCGAATTGACCAAGACGGTCCAGAACGCACTTGAAGGCCTGGTCGGGGAAAAGAATATCCTAAAGGAAGATCGCCTGCCCTCCGTCATGGGGTCGGAGGATTTTCATCACTTGGTGGTACACAATAAAATCAAAAGATACTGTTATGCCCAGGTTGGGATTGCCCCACCAGAAATGTTCGAACAAGCACTTCAGGAAGGCAAAGTCTTTCCATTTGGTGCGCATAACGGGGACTTTCAAGTGGATCTCGATGCCATTCCCTTGGGAACAAAGGTAGGAGCTACAGGACTCTTGGCTATTTTCAAAGAATCAGAATAAGCAAGCAATATACTAAACACTAACCATAACTATTTAAATCATATTCTTCTACTGCTTATAGTTTTAAGGACTAAATAGCAGTCATTGCTTGCACGCTACGCAGAAAAAGAATTCAAACCATGATCAAATGAATTTACAAGAGAAAAATAATGCATGGCTTTACCGAATATTACATCTAATTATGGTATTGGGTCCAATGCTCTGCTTTTCACAATCCGTATGGAAATCCCCCACCTACCAAAAAAGGAAATACCGAAAGGTAATGGTAGTGGCCAAAACCTCTGATGGATTGGCACAACGACAACTGGAGGATGCCACCGTTCAACAATTAAAGGAAAATGGGATATCAGCAATTCCAGCTTATGCCCATATTAAAAAAACTGATTATGCTTTGGAGGAAACCTTGAGGAAAAAAGTGGATGAATTAGAGGTAGATGCATTGCTGGCATATACGTTTGACCACCCAAAGTCGGCATACAAAAGTTCTCCCTCCGTGGACGCCCGTGTTGGAGTGCCCGTCAAGATGGGAATTTTCAGGGGCTTTTTGGGCACCAGTGTCCCCTTGGCCGGAGAAACAAAAAACGTTGACAAAATCTCAGGTAAGGCCACTTGGTACACATGCACCAGTGATGAAATGCAATGGAGCCAATCGTTAAGTGGCAAACTGAACAAGGATACCCAGAAGTTGGCGGAAGATTTTGCCCAAAAAACCATCAAAAGTATGGTCAAGCACAATTTGTTTTAACCATGAACGAAGATTATCGACCAAACCTACCTCAATGTGATAGGCTAATGAAAAAAGGATTTTTTCCCAGTCTGTATTTCATTGTTGCAAGCATTTTTTCATTGTTCAACTCTGAAATAATTGGCCAAGAAAAAGATAACCAAGCCCAATTTAAAGTTCACCACACCTTGGGCGCGGTATTGAGCCATACCCAAATTAGCCAAGGTATCCAGCAAGATGGGGAACGAAAGTGGTTGGCACTGCCCTCCTTGGGAATTAACTATAACTATATGTTCAATCCAAAATGGAGTATGGGACTGCACAATGATATTGTCATTGAAGATTATCAAGTGGAGAACCATTTAAGAAGTGGCGGAGGTGACCGGGTCTTGGAAAGGTCATACCCTATTGCAAGTGCTTTGGTGGCAGGGTATAAACCAGAAAAAAGTATCAGTTATATCCTAGGCATAGGTGGGGAATTTGCCCAATCGGCAAGTTTCTTTATGGTCAGAATTGGATTGGAATACGGTTTTCATATCGACACGAAATGGGAATTGAGCATAAATTTGATCAACGATTTGAAAGTAAATGGGTATAACTCATTTTCTTACGGTCTTGGGGTTACAAGAATACTTTGACCTCTTAAATATATGAACTATGAAAGCCTTATCTATTTATCTCACGCTCATGGTACTGATGTCCATGTCCTGTAAAAGTCATCAGAATACAATTGGCAATTCATCAAAAACAAAAGAGACCACTATGGATGATGGCATTACCGAAAAATACTGGAAATTGATCGAGCTCAATGGCCAATCGGTTGAAACACGGGAAAACCGAAAAGAGATCCATATGATATTAAAGGACAGGGATAGCCTTGTCACTGGATTTGGGGGCTGTAACAGTTTGAGTGGGACCTATGCCTTGAACAAGGCCCAGAGCAGGTTAAATTTCTCAGGAATAAGAGCCACCTTAATGGCTTGTGAGGACATGGAAACCGAGCAAAGGTTTCACGCAATGCTTTTGAAAATTGACAACTATACCTTAAAAAAAGACACCTTATCATTGAACAGGGCCAGAATGGCTCCATTGGCCAAGTTCAAGGTTGTATACTTAAAATAGTTCAATGCCACAAAACCAATACAATATGTATTTGAAACCGATCAAAACCACATATGCAATCCTCAGTACGGCACTTGTTGTACTAATGCTGGGTTCCTGCTCATTAGTCCGTATCGAAAGTGAACAGGAGCCATTAACGGTAAAGGCATTGAATACTAGACTGATGACCCAAGACTTTGTCGGGGAAGCGATGGAGGTCACACAAAAAACAGCTGATACCATACTAAAAGACAAGCCCTCTCCGGAGACCCAAAAATTACTTTTGCTATGGAAAATAAACACGGCAAAGCAACTTAAGGTCCACGGTTTTCAGGCAGCACCTGAGGTTGCATTATTGGATGTATGGACCTATATGATCAGAACCAAATATTTTTTTGCTGCTCCCAAACCTGATTATATGTCCGATACGACTTATCAAACCCTACAAAATACAACAACTGCAAACGCCAATAAAATAAGTAAGATTGCGCAGAGTGTCCACAGCAAAAAGGATTTCGAAAAATTGGCATTGTTCGTTGAGGAACAGGCAAGAACAAATCCCATTACTAGCTACGATTTTGAGACCATTTCATCGGTCAAAGAGGATTATTTAAAACTGACCGAAACCCCGGATAGTTTGTCGGTGCGAACGGTCGGCACCTTGTCCGAAGTGGTCTCAGATTTGGGAAGCAAACTGAGTTATGGCAGTGAGCTCACCAGAAAACAGTTGCAATGGGAGACTCTTTTATACCTAAAGGAAAAGGGGTTGGATACCTTGGATATGCAAAAAAAATTGCAGGAGTTTCAGGATCAAACACATCGTTTGATCACGATAGCGGAAAATTCACCACAACTCTTGGACAGTGCCCTAATCAATTTTCGGAATCAGATCGACCCTATATTCATAGGTTTGGAAAGGGGAATTACATCTTCCATGATCGCCCTGTCCAACGAATTTTCCGAGATAGACCTTTTATTGGAGCGGGAACGGTTGGCATTGGACTCCATACTTCAGCGCGAGCGAAAGATCATTACTGAGGAAGCGCATTTGCTCATGGATTCCGGTATAAAAAATACCATGGAAGAGTTACGGAAAACCATACGGACCCTTACCGTTTTGGCCATCTTTTTGATCATCGTAATCCTTGGGCTTCCCTTTTATGCCGGTTATTTATTGGGTAAAAAGAAAAATGTAGCTTAAGACAAGCAATGGATATCTCACAAAAAATAAACCAAGAAAGCTAAATCATGAGAACACTTATTCTTTTAATTTCAGTTTGCACCCTGTTCTGCGGGTGCCAGAAAGAGCAAGGTCAAGAAAAGGCCGATACCATTTACTTCGGTGGTGACATTGTAACTATGGAAGGTGAATTCCCAGAGTATATCGAGGCATTGGCAGTTAAAAATGGAAAAATCCTTTTTGCAGGACCGGAAAATGAAGCCATGGGATTCTCCAGCGATTCGACCCGTTTGGTGGATATTATGAACAAAACAATGATTCCTGGCTTTTACGACCCGCATTCCCATGTGGTTTTTCAATCGGCAAAGTTTGGGTGTGTAAACTTGGATCCCTACCCCATAGGGGATGTAAGGACCATTCCGGACATTCAGCGTAAACTTCGGGAACACATCAACCAAAAAAAGCCAAAAACGGGCACTACCATCATAGGCTGGGGATATGATGATACGGGACTGGAAGAAATGCGTCACCCCAATAGGGACGACCTAGACGCCGTCTCAACGGAACATGCCATTGTATTGATGCATATTTCATCCCACCTGATAACTTGTAACAGCAAGGCCTTGGAGTTGGCCGGTATCTCTGCCGGCACAAAAGATCCCAATGGTGGTAAAATACAAAGACGTCCAGGAAGTAATCAACCATTGGGTGTTATGGAAGAACAGGCCATGTTCCTCCTTATGAAAATATTGCCCATCCCGACCATTGATGAGGCCATAACCTTGATGGAACAAGGTTTGTTGAACTATGCGGCAGAGGGAATCACCACATGTCAGGATGGCAACACCATGCCCGATGCCATGAAATTATTGCAAGTAATGGAGGCACAAAACAAGTTGCCCATAGATGTAATCAGTTACCCGATGTACAAATTTACCACAGATTCGCTTCTCAACGTAATATCCGAAGACTTCAATACCACGGACCGTCTTATCACCAAGGGGATAAAGCTTACGATCGATGGCGCGATACAAGGATATACCGCTTATCTGAGCGAGCCTTATTTTGTTCAACCAGAAGGCAGTTCTGAAGTGGAGGAAGCGGGCTGTATAAACGAGTTTGGGGGACAGCTGGTCACAGGTGAAACTTCCCACACTGAAACTGAGAAGTTGGTCATAAAAGATTTCGAGGGGTATCGTGGCTATCCCAGCATGACACAAGAAGAGATTGAAGACTGGATCCGGAAAGCGGACGAAAAAGGAGTGCAATTGATTGTTCATTGTAATGGGGATTCAGCCGTTGATTTATTGATTGGGGCATTAAATAAGGTACGCGGCAAAACACCAAGGCCAGATTTGAGGACTACCATCATTCACTCGCAGACCATACGTGACGAACAAATGGACTACGCCGCAGAAAATGGAATCATACTTTCCTTTTTCCCCATCCACATTGAGTTTTGGGGAGACAGGCATCAATCGCTTTTCCTGGGAAAAGAAAGAGCTGAGCGGATAAACCCAGCAAATACGGCACTACGTAAAGGAGCCAAAATCACCTTGCACCATGATGCCCCAATTGCGCATTGTGGGATGTTGCCCGTTATTTCTGCTGCGGTCAATCGTTTGACCAGCGGGGGACAACTGCTCGGGCCCGATGAAAGAATCACACCCTACCAGGCCTTGTGTACGGTTACACGTGATGCCGCCTATCAATCCTTTGAAGACTATAGGAAAGGAACGCTTACCAAGGGGAAATTGGCAGACTTGGTCATCTTGGACCAAAACCCCTTAAAGGTGGATCCCAAAGAGATCAAAAACATCAAGGTTCTGGAAACCATCAAGGAAGGGGTGTCAATTTTTAAAAACAAGGAACAATAACTTAAATGAAATGGTCTTATTGTAATTAAGTCCATTGCAAGGTCAAAAAACCATATATTAGAACCACCGGGTTGAACATAATATTTTCTTTCGTTTTCCACCTAGTCCTATCTTGCAAAAAACGGTCAAATCGAACCCCTGAAAACGGAATTCTTTGGGCTATCCAAAAAACAGTTTCAGACTTTGTCATAAATGGGTTTATATTAGTTTTTGCTATGCACACTTCAATCCTGCGCGGGTGGTATACTAAAACCGTCCTGTCCACTTGTTTAAAGCCTTGTCTTTTAGGTGGTGCGAAAAAGTATTATATTGCACCACATAAATCAAAGTTATGGGAACAATTAGAAAATCAATCACTTTTACAAATCAACAAGATGGTTGGATAAAGCTTAGGGTTCAATCAGGTGACTTTACGAATGACAGTGAATATATAAGAGATTTGGTAAGAAAGGACCAGGAAGAGAACATGAAGCTCATGGAACTTAAGAGCGCAATTGATGAAGGTTTACAAAGCGGTAGAAGTAAACTAAAAATAAGTGACATTATCACAAAAGTTGATAATGGGGAATTAT